>Ga0208624_1000340_pt1 | contig 24319 bp, 25 predicted proteins | sample Knorr_S23_td_DCM_FD_185607 | JGI IMG/M metagenome (GOLD analysis project Ga0208624, IMG submission 185607) | Marine microbial communities from Southern Atlantic Ocean transect - Knorr_S23_td_DCM_ad_71m_LV_A (SPAdes) (version 2) | ecosystem: Environmental > Aquatic > Marine > Oceanic | place... | reverse complement strand
CGAACCCTAGGCCCAACATTGCAAACTGAATTTCCTCACGGATTCTTTGTGATTATACCAAACCTGTTTTTTTTTGCAATTCTGGTTAGATATTATCGCCTATCTCAGCTGGCTAAGCTATGAGAAATTCAAACTTTCCAAACGCCCAAATAATTAGGGTAAATGGTGGTAATGCCACCAAAAGACAAATGATGATTATGAAGAGCTGTTTGAAAATTATAATACCAGTTTGGTCAAGCTTCTTCACCGACCATGATCTTTGATCACTTTGAGCCCATCTGATGAGTGGCAGCGCTAAGAACTTTGACCAGAGATAACACACTAATCCTGTCATACAGAGGCTAATAAATATATAAATCACCCAATCCATAGTCATGACTATATCAAGTGTAAATTAACATGGCAATCATCTGTTTAAACCCCTGGTTTGAGTCTGCTGACACCATACATGCTGAAATATTATGCCTAATAATTAATCATATCATGCCCTTACTTTTTCTTGCTAAAAAAAGTATGAAAATATAAACCATTGTATTTAATCAATAAATATTCATTCAATTATTATTGGCATAGTTTTTGCATAATTATAAAAGTGAAAACGTTACTAAAATAGGTGAAAGCCGGAGTGGTGCATTTCCTAAATTATATGCAAAAATACCACGCGTGCTAAATTGTGAGATTTAAATGTATAATGAAGTCTATGTAAATAATAAAGTTAGAAAAGAATATAAGCATCTCTTGGCGAATATTGGCAATTTATCCCCTGACGTTATCAAAAGAAAAAAAAGCGAGGCCGAAGATATAATTCGCAATATTGGAATAACTTTTTCGGTTTATTCAAATACGGATATGACTGAGCACTTAATTCCATTTGATATGTTCCCCAGAATAATATCTGCTTTGGAATGGAAAAAAATCCACGATGGGGTGACACAGAGGGCGCTCGCGATCAACGCTTTCTTAAGAGATATATATCATACAGGTGAAATCTTCAGGGCTGGTGTTATACCCAGTGACCTCATTTATAGAAATCCTGCATTTGATGTAAAGATGATTGGATTTGATGTTCCACATCATGTTTATGCCCCTATAATTGGATCAGACATAGTAAGAACTAGTAAAAATGATTTTTATGTTCTGGAGGATAATTGCCGAATCCCCTCAGGCGTGTCCTATATGATAGAGAATAGAGAGATTATGATGCGAATGTTCCCTGATATTTTTCAGCAAATGAAAGTTGAGTCAGTTGATAACTATCCTCAACATCTCTTAAATACACTTATGAGTTTAAAACCTAAAAACTGCTATGGCGAGCCTAATGTTGTGCTTCTAACACCTGGACCCCTAAATAGTGCATATTATGAGCATACATATTTAGCGGACACAATGGGCATTGAATTGGTGCAGGGGAATGACCTTTATGTAGAGGATGGGATAACATATATGATGACGACTGTTGGACCAAAAAAAATAGATGTAATATACAGACGTATTGATGATAAATTTTTAGATCCACTCTCCTATGATAACTCTTCATTAATTGGAATTCCGGGCCTTTTTGACTCTTATAAATCACAGAATCTTACAATTGCTTCAGCGCCCGGCAGTGGCATTGCTGATGATAAAGCAATCTATTCATTTATGCCCGATATAATAAAATTTTACCTAGGCGAAAAACCTATCTTGAATAATATTATGACCTATAGTTGTTACAATACTGAAGATAGAAAATATGTTTTGGATAATATTCACAAGCTCGTTATCAAAGAGGTACATGGCGCCGGTGGTTATGGAATGTTAATAGGTGACCGAGCGAGTAAAACGAACATAGATTTATTTAAAAAGAAAATTAGCAAAAACCCATCTGGATATATTGCACAACCAATATTAGACCTGTCAACTGTACCAATTTTTGATAATGCTAATTTATCAGAAAGACACGTTGATTTCAGGCCATTTTGTTTGGTTGGCAGTAATTTCAGAAAACTGGTTTCTGGTGGACTCACACGAGTTGCTCTAAAAGAGGGGTCTCTCATTGTGAACTCATCACAAGGTGGGGGAGTAAAAGATACATGGGTATTGGCAGACAAAGATGCTAAGTAGAACTGCAGAAAATCTCTTTTGGTTCTCACGATATATTGAAAGAGCCGATGCAACAGTCCGGTTACTGGAAGTCGGTTATCGTATATCAATATTACCAAACACTGATCAGGGATATAGGAATGAGTGGGAGGCCATAATTGAATCAATTGGTTCCAAAGAAGAATTTATCAGACGGAATAGGGCGTTCAATAGAAAAAATATTGAATACTTCCTATTATTTGATAAGCAAAATCCATCATCTGTGATCAATTGCTTTTCTAAAGCAAGAGAAAATATAAGGCTCGCTCGAACCGCTGTAACACTTGAAGTATGGAATGCTATTAACACCAGTTTTTATGAATTCTCAACTTATACAGGTGCAAGATACACAACAAAGAATCTCCTTGAGATAATAGATATTGTAAAGAGGTTAGTTAACACAATACGTGGCACAATAGTTAACACCCAATTATTAAATGATGGATTTGATTTTTTAACAGTTGGTACATATTTCGAAAGATCTGACTTTACCGCAAGATTAATCGATGTGAAATACTATATTTTGCTGCCCAGCTCTGATTATGTTGGTAGCGCAAATGATCAATTCCAGTGGGGCATGCTTTTGCGTTCAATCTCATCATACAGAGCCTATAATTGGGCTTACGGCACGAATGAATATAGTTATTCAAGAATTATAGATTTATTGATACTCAATATGGATTGCCCTCGATCGCTTGCATATTCAGTAGGAAAAATAAGTGAACATTTGAAAAGTCTCGTTAATTATTACAACCAAAATTCAAAGGCTCATAATCAAGCAAAAGTAATATTCAAAAAATTAAAAAACCAAACCCCAGATCAAATATCAAATTATGGATTACATGAATTTTTGGAGAGTTTTTTAGTACAAATGGATGACCTTTATGATTGTTTAAATCAAAAATATTTTCGAGGAATTTAATGAAAATATCAATCTACCACAGAACAACCTATAGCTATGATGAGACTGTACCAAGGTTATCACAATCACTTCGTTTATACCCAAGCGTTTGCACAAACCAATCTGTTATAAGTTGGAAAATTAACGTAGATAAGGGAAAAATAAAGTATTTATATACGGACTCCCTGGGACATCAGACATACTCTCTTACGAATAAAAATATCTCTGGGTCACAAAATATTATTGCAAAAGGTGAAGTTGAAACAAAAGATTTTTCAGGAGTTTTGAAAGGGCACAAAGAAAGAGTTAATCCGGAGTGCTTCGTCAGATACACGGATTTGACTTTTCCTTCAGAAGAGATGATAAAACTGTGTAATAAAGTAAATAAAAAAAATGATCAGATTTCCATGTCACATGAATTAAATCTTATTGTAGCAGATGCAATAAAATATAAATCAGGCAGTACAACAATTAAAACATCTGCACAAAAAGCACTGGCAAAGAGAAAGGGTGTATGTCAAGACTTTGCGCATATTTTGATTACACTAGCTCGTTATATTGGTTTACCAGCAAGATATATTAATGGATTTTTGTATGATGAACACAGTGCGATGTCATCATCACATGCTTGGGCTGAAATTTATATTGATCATCTTGGATGGGTTGGATTTGATCCTACCTATAAAAAATGTATTGATGAAAATTATATCAGAATATGCTCTGGTTTTGACGCACTTGACGCATCGACAATAAGGGGTACAACAACAAACTATAATGGGGAAGAAAATCTATCGGTTAAAGTTGAAATTGCGCAATCATAAGGAGCTAATTTTGACTGATTTTTCCGAAGATATTATCACATCTTCCATGCGCAATCCCATGCGCGCCACAGCTCGCTGCAAAACTATCTGGTTTGAGCTTTGGCTTTTGTCCAGTTAAACCATACACATAGCCACTAGCCTCTTTCGCTACACAACTACTTCCGAATTTTGGCTCTGTGTTTATATCAAGGTGTATTTCAGATTTATATTTACTGATGAAGGGCTGTAATTGCAGATATGCCTCACATACTTTATAAGCCTCATTCATCAGCCGCATACGGGGTTTACTTGCATTATTATCATAATCGATCTCACTTGAAGTGTAATAGAATAATGCGCATCCACTATTGGCGTTTTTGTGTATCGCAACAATTGTGGCGTATGTAGCATGCCAGTTTTTCCCTTTCCACTTTCGGATGCTATCGCACCCAAAATAGATGCGCGTGCGACTGTTTAAACTATCAAGGGTATCGAGTATTTGCTTTATCTGGTCTTCTTCAAACATTAACACTCAAATTTATTAAATACATTTATGATATTCAACTTTCTCGAATTTTTAAAAAAACATAAAATTCTTTAATGGCAGGCTTTGTTGTATTTCTTAAGTCTCCAATAGTTATATGGCCATGGCGTTAAAAAACCAACAATGAGCATGATAGGGATAACCCACCAAGTTAGTTTTGCTCCACCGGTCAGGAACCAATCGACTGAATTCATTGCAACCTCCATTGATATCATTGAGATAAAACTCATTCCCATCGCTGTTTTTAAGGCAGATAAGAAATTGATGCTTTGGCGCATGAGGATAGAAGTTTCAAGTATAATGCTGGTCAACAAACCGTTGAAGATTGCAAGCAGCATGATGTTTAATGTCGGCCATGGAATTGCTGCAAATTGAAAATATGCAATAGTTCCAAAATCTCCAATAGAACACCCAATAAGGCACCATTTAGTGTTATTCGCACTTCTTCTCCAAGTGTGTTTACAATGCCAGTCAATTTTGTTGTTTACAATTTCAGTCGTCATCTAAAGGCGATTTTTTAACCCAAATCTGTACTGGTTAATTCAAATAAATCAACATGATCAATACATTCATCCCATGTTGCCTTAGCAACAGGATTTCGACCGGCACAAAGATCAATCATACCTTGTTCGTCATGAACATGCACTTTGAACATAACATAATTCTTCATTGGTGATACTGATGGGAGCGTCTTCTCGACATGCGCGATTTGTCTTCGCTCACCCATTCCCTCTTCAGATTGCATAAAACCCATGAATTTCTCAAATAAGCCTTCACCTTCCTTAAAGAACGCGATTGCAAGCATCTCTTTTTCCATTGTCATTTCCTCTTAGTTTATAAAAAAGTTACACTTTAAATATATGATAAATTTGCATGAAATACTAGTCACCCATGTAAGATATTTAGCGTAAATACGACTAGTCAACCTGCCAATTAACAGGCTCAATTTCATTCTTTTTTAGATATTCATTCGTTTTTGAAAATGGTCTTGAGCCAAAAAATCCTGTATTTGCGGAATATGGTGATGGATGAGGGCTTCTGATTATCAAATTATCTACACTATCTATAAATGTACACTTTTCCTGCGCTTTTTGCCCCCAAAGGATGTAAACAAGTTTTTTCTTTTTTTGATTTAGTATCTGGAGTACAGCGCTGGTAAAAAGCTCCCATCCATGATTTGCATGAGAGCCAGGCTTACCACTCTCCACTGTAAGTATTGCGTTCAACAGTAGTACCCCCTGAGCTGCCCAATTAGAGAGATTTCCGTGACTGGGAATTGGTATACCGATGTCATTATTTAGTTCCTTGTAAATATTTTGCAGAGATGGTGGTACCATAGTCCCGTGCTCAACTGAAAAGCTTAACCCATGGGCTTGACCACTCCCATGATAGGGATCTTGGCCGATAATAACAATCTTAACATCATCAAACTTCGTCAGACTGAAGGCATTAAAGATTAGGTGAGATGGTGGGTAGATATCTTTCCCTAATTTTTTTTCATTTTTCAGATAATTACTCAAAGATTTCATGTAGTCCTTATCGAACTCATTAACGAGCTGCTTTTTCCAAGAGTCTTCAATCTTCACGTTTGCCATCAGAGACCTAGAATTAACCAATTACCTCATCGTTATTTGCCGCTTCCCCATAAACCTCAGGATTTAGTACATCAAAAGGCCTTTTACCATCCAAAAATCTCTCAATGTTGTGTACTGCTCTAAGAGCCATCTCATCCCTAGTCTCCCTTGCTGCAGATCCGATATGAGGGGTCATCACAACGTTTTCTAAATCAAATAATCCAGGCCTTGGACCAGGGTTTGGTTCAGGTACCTCCGTTTCATAGACATCTAAGCCTGCCCCCAGTATTTTCTTCTCTCGCAGTGCATTCTCTAATGCCTCCTCGTCTAATATTGGCCCTCTTGATGTGTTTATAAGTATCGATGTTGGTTTCATGAGCGATAATAGGTCTTTGCCAACAAGCCCTTTTGTGTCATTTGTTAAGGACGTACATAACATGACAAAATCTGACTCCATAAACAAATCCTCAATAGCTCTAAATTCAGCATTACCGAGAACATATTCTTCTGCAGCTGATAACCTACTTCTTTTATGATAGATCACCTTCATATCACAAGCCGCTGCTCTTTTCGCAACCCCCGTTCCTACAGCACCCATGCCAATTATTCCGATTGTCTTCCCATATAGGCGAGAGCCAAGGAAAGATGTTGATTGGTTTTGGGTCCATTTCTTATCTTTGAGATATTCATGGGCTTCAGGCAATCTCCATGCCGTCGCCATAAGGAGCGCAAAAGTGAATTCAGCGGTCGTTTTACTCACAAAATTAGGTATTCCGCAAAGAGGTACCTTTCTCTCTGTACATGTTTTTTTATCAACAAACGTTGCTTTCATGTGCATTGCTGATACTAATTTGAGAGGTTTCGCAGCTAATATTACTTCCCTGTCAAACTCAACTTCTCCAAGTGCGTATAGTATGTCTTTATCCTGTACCTCTTTGAGAATTTCATCATGTGGCATGGGCCCATCCGTACCTTCATACATTGTTACGTCACCGAGAGTCTGCAACTTTTTATATGCGACCTGCGATATCAATTGTGGAACAAAAATTTTCACCATGCGCGTCTCCTTTTTTATGAAATCTTATAAAATTAACCAAAAGGCCTCATATTTGCAAAATTTTGGTCTTTTGATGTATTGAATTGAAGCAATACTGAAATACCCTCTTGATTTTTCTCTTTAGCCCGCAAAAGAGAGCTTGCAATATCTTCGGGATCGTCAATTACCTCTGACCAGCCCCCGAGCGATCTCGCTATGTCAGCATAATCACCATCCAAATCACGTGCTTTGAATTTTTCATGACTAATCTTCATGTGATTAGTCTCAATTGCCATAGTAGAATTTTTTAGAACTATTGTCGTGATGGGAAGTTTTGTTCTCACTGCCGTTTCAAAATCAAGTCCAGTCATTCCAAACGCAGCATCTCCCATAAAATTAACACAAAATTTATCTGGTGTAGCAAGTTTTGCACCAATTGCGAAACCCAGACCAGTACCTAACTGATGTGACTTTCCCCAACCGAGATATGATCTAGGTGTGTCAGATTGATAAAATGGCATAATTTGATATCTTGGGCTGCCTGCATCATGAGTTACAATGGCATCTTTTGGATCAATGCTCTTCATAAATTCTGATATGACTCTGTAGGGGCTTATTGGTTTGTCTTTTGAGTCTAAATGTTTGGACCAATTTTCAAGATATTGTTTCCTTACTTCGAATATTTCTTCAGGGACATCGTTACGAATAATTTTACCGGAAAGATAATCACGACAAGACTCAATTAATTGCTCTAAAACTAATTTCGTATCTCCAAGCACCGGGTAATCAATATCATAACTTTTATATAAATCCTTCGGATCATTGGTATTATGTATTATAATTTTTCCAGGCGGTATTGTTGTCACCATGGGATGTTTTGTTAGACTTGTTCCCAGTGCGATTACAACATCTGACTTCTTCATGAAATGAACCACAGGATCACTCATCACGCCAGATCCACTACCAAGGGCAAGCGGATGATTCCGCTCTGAAATTGAACTCTTACCTTCCATTGTTGTCATAACTGGAATTTGTAGTAATTCCGCAAACTCGGCGAGCTCTCTCGTGGCCTCTGCATATAGTACCCCTGCACCCGCAATGATAATTGGATTCTTGGCACTTAATATTATTTTTGAAATATTTGTGATCTCATCACTGCTTGCCATAGATCTCGCAAATTTAATCTTTTTGTAATTCTCTACCCTGCTATCTTCTATATCTTGATTAAGTATATCCTCGGGTATTTCAACCATTGCAGGTCCTGGCCGACCATTTCTCATTGACGCGATGGCCCTACGTAAGACATCGATAGATTTTGATGGTGTTGTGATTTGCTCAATAGATTTGGTAATGCTTTCATAGGACTTTAAACTTGAAAACATTGGAAACACCCCGTCTCTATCTAAAGGATGCCCCAATGGTAATACAAGTAATGGTGTTGAGTCACTAAAGGCAGTTGCAACCCCAGGATATGCGTTCTCGGCGCCTGGGCCATATTGCATAGCAAATGCTGACAATTTCTTTCCGTTTGTTACACGACTATATGCATCCGCAATTCCAAGACCAACTCGCTCTTGCCTGCAAACTATTGGCTTTATGTCCTGTGCCGCGGCTGCTTCAATGATTGGCGTTGTTGGAAAGCAGTTGAGACACTCGAGACCTTCCTTTTTAAGAACAGTTATGATTGCATCTAAAACTTTCATTCCTTCAACCCGATAAGTTACTAACCTCTATTTATTTCAAGTCTGCGATCCACTTGTTCTATAATTGAATCAATCAAGTGCGTATCTTCTCCCATTTGAGTTGCTATTAATTTTATTAGCCTATCAACTCTCTCTATATTTTTAGCCCCAGAAAAAAGTGCTCTTGCGGCAGACGACGGACGGATAAGGCTTTCTGCGGCACTTGCATATTTAGTAAAAGGTACTTGATCGGACTCAATTGCACCCAATTTTGTTGCAATGGCACCCACCCAATTATAAATTTCTTCAGAGCGCACTAAATCCGAGTGGACTGCCTCTTTAATGGCAACAGCATTTTCCTCTTTGACACAACGATAATTACCTGAAAGGAGCATACTCCACTTAGCAAGTGGAACAAAAATTGAGTCATGCACTTTTAACTTTACTGGTAAGTCAATCATGTCACCATCGAGATCATATTTAATATTTTCTATATCACTTTGCAGATCTCTCAATATTTGAGTGTGCTGATCTGACTCAAATCTCGCGGCTTTGAAATTTGTTGGGAGCCCAACCTGTAAAACATTAATATTCTCATCAGGCGGTCTAAATGCCTGTGGATCTGGACTGCACAAGGTCATATAATTTGAGTCAAAATATTTCCAGACATCAGGTTTTGTGTATGCCCCATCTAGTTTTGATGTATCAAGTCCTTCAATTCTTGCAATGTAGGGCAATGGGGGCATATTCATAATGGACATGCAAGGTGTTTTACTCAAGCCAATCTCTTTGAGCAGCTCGGCAATCTCATCGGCCCCATATTGTGGCTCCTGCATCGCCAATGCGATCAGATCATAGGTTGAAATATCAACATCACTTGGTCCGAGCGCGCGAAGACTTCCTGGGCAATCTGTTGATCTTAATTCGATTACTTTATCTTTATTGCGAATTGGAAGGCGGACAATGGCACCTTCTTTATTAATTAGTTCCACTTCTTGTGGAAGGCAAACAAGATCAACATCATGTCCAGCTAGAGCTAACTTAATGCCTAATAATGAGCCATATGAGGCCCCTAGTATAAGTATTCCATATTTTTTCATTTTATTCCTTCCTCATCTTTTAAATGTTTTCTGAAAATATTTTTTTGGTATCATGAGATGAACACCTTTGTTGCCGTTTACCACTTGGGTTATTCTTAAATCGCCAACATAGCTCAATAAAGTATAAGCATCGGCTCGCGTTAAGCCGCAAAATTCTGATAAGAAATTGATCATCACTCTTGTTGTGATTTTTACACATTCATCGAGATCAGGATCGAATGCCATGGTAATGAAATAATCGTTATTTTCAGCAATTGGCCATGTAATTTCCATGTCCGTTCTATTTGTTATTTTAAATTTACCGCGCATATCCATTTCTACGGCAGCGGTACAAATCTCGCCATCACCTTGCGTTCCATGCCCATCACCAATGGACACCATTGCTCCATTTTCGAAAACAGGCAAATATAGTGTAGTTCCAACTTTCAACTCTTTGTTATCCATATTACCACCATTCTGTCTCGGTGGCACTGTTGATAGCTTGCCCCATTCCATTGGTGGTGCCGTTGCAATAAGACCAAAAAATGGATCCAGATCGACTTCCATATTCCATGGTGTTTTTGCAATCTTTCTTGCTCTATCTATTTCAAGATATGACATCTGACGGGCGTTAAAATCGTCTGGTAAGGCACCCTTTAACGGAGCAACGCCAGTGTAGGCCCAATCTGAGTCAAGCTCTATTGAGAGAATTTCAATTTCTACAACATCACCTGTTTTGGACCCATTAACCTCGATTGGACCTGTGCATATGTGACCACCTTGAAGTGTGCCACGTACACTTTTTTCATGAATTTCTAATAAAGACTCTTTTACTTCATATGGGCTATTTTTTGTTACCTCAGGTGGCCCTGATACTGATGTAATTTCAACTTCATCACCGCTATTGATGTTCAAAACTGGGTTAATTTCCGCAGACAGAAATCCCCAATGAACAGTCTTATGATTTGCTTCAAGATAATGCTTCATTTATCCTCGATTTTGGGATTATTTTCTTTTTACACCAGCCAAATTGTCAGTCACAGCACAAACTGATGCCGTGTCTTCAAGTGCTCTACCTTGAGCGATAGCTGCTCTGTGTATGTCTCCAGCTAGTGAAAATAGTGGTGTGGGGCATCCCATCTCATCAGCAAAATCCAAAATAACAGAAATATCTTTTTTTGTAATTAAATGGTTTGCTGAGACATTTTCATCATATTTATTGTCAACCATCATCTGACCACGCACTTCAAACATCCGTGAGGTTCCTGCACTTGACTTTATGACATCGTAAACCAATTGTGGATCAATCCCCGCCTTGACGCCATATGTAATTGCTTCAGCAGATGATACGTTGTGAATTACAACCAGTAAATTTGCGATATATTTCATCTTTGATCCTGTTCCAAATTCACCAAGGTAGTGTACCTCTCGCCCCATTTTCTCAAATGCTGGTTTTACCTTGTCAAATGAAGCTTGATCGCCGCTTCCAAAAATTACAAGATCCCCTGCCCAGGCTTGGTGGCCTGTTCCACTAACGGGGCAATCAAGAAGGGTTATGCCTTTATCTGCAAGAATATCACGCGCTTTGATTTTATCAGATATTTTAAGTGTGCATGTATCTGCAATTATGACCTCTTTTCCCGACTTTGATATTTCATCTGCGACAGCTATTAAAGCATCAGGATGCGGTAATGATGTTATAACCCGATCGACCTGATTTACAACATCTGTTGGGGATGATGCCCTTTTTATTCTTGCATTACCTTGTGCATCAAATCTCTCTTCATTGACATCAAAGCCTATTATTTCGAAACCCGCGGCACTAAGATTCTTTGTGTAAGCTGAGCCCATAATACCAAGGCCAATTATTCCTATTTTTTCTGACATTTGTATCCCCTTAAAATGATTTTTTTATTTACATTAACATGTTAAATCTGCTTTAATATATCAACATATTTACAATGTTTGTAAATAAATTAATTTTTGATCTGCCAAATACTGGCATTTAGTAGTGAAAATAAATTGTAACGGGGTAAAAAATGAGTACAGCAAAAATTGACGCAAGAGATAAGGATTTTCCATATAAAGAACTTCCAGTCATGGATCTAGGTCCAATTTTGAAAGGCGACAGGGACGCGATAAAATCACTAGCAAAAGAGTGGAGAGACGTAGCCGAAACTCTTGGTTTCATGTGCCTTACAAATCATGGCATATCCCTTGATAAAATTGAACGAATGGAGCAGCAGATTATTAGGTTTCACGATCAAGACATAGACTTCAAGATGAAGTTTAAGGTCAATGAACACCAAAGAGGCTATATTCCATCAAAAACAACTATTTTAAAGCACTCAGAATACGAAGAACATACAAAAACAGATACCGTTGAATGCTTGGTTTTGGCTACTGATTATCCTGATGATCACCCAAATGTAAAGGCTGGTAAACAATTCTATTCACAAAATCCTTGGCCAGAACTTGATGGTTTCAAAGAAGAAATCATGGACTATTGGGATGGTATTATTAATATGTGCAAAAAACTACTCCCAGTTTGGGCAGAAGCTCTTGGAGTTGAGGATGGCTTCTTTGAGCCACACTTTGAAGAACTTTATAGCTACTTCAGATTGGCTAAATACCCAAAAGTTGATTTTGTTGAAGAAAAAGAATTTGGTTTGGGAGCTCATGCTGATACTGGATTTATGACCATTTTACCAATGGCAAAAGAACCAGGGCTGCAAGTTATGGATACCAATGGTGAGTGGTTCTGGCCGGTAATCCCTGAAGGTGCTCTAATTTTAAATCTGGGGCAATTCTTAGAAAGATGGACAAATGAGAGATTTAGAGCGACTCCACATCGAGTGCTACCGCCTAGAAATAATGATAGGTACTCACTAGCATGTTTTGTCAATACGGGTCTTGACACAGTTGCCAAACAAATACCATCATGCGTAAGCGATGACAATCCTATGAAATACCCTGAGGAAAGTTATTGGGATTTCTACAAGTGGTATTTACAACAAACATATACCCATTACGGAAAAGTTGCCGAAGACAGCAATGCTTAGCTGAACATTTTCAGACTATACCTGACTTCTTTAGTTTTGCGATTTTTTCTTCTGAGTAGCCGAGATACTCGCTCAGAATTTCATTAGTGTGCTCACCGTGTTGTGGCGGTGGATGTCTATATGTAATGCTACCCTCACTCATTTTTATTGGGTTAGCTATAAGCTTGTAAGGGCTCTGATTTTTATCTGTCCCTTTCATATGAATTATCATATCTCTGGCCAATACTTGGGGATCCGAAAAAACCTCTTCCAGTGAGTTAATTGCACAACAACCAATATTCTTTTCTTCCAATTTCTCTAACCACCATTTTGTTTCATGCGTTTTAGTAATTTCATTGAGCTTATTGGTGACCTCCTCACGATTTTTCACCCTTTCGACGGCCTCTGCAAACTTTTTATCCGCGAGCAAATACTCACAGGATGCAACCTCGCAGAACCTCTCAAATGTTGCGTCATTACCAACGGATAAAACAAAATAACCATCCTTTGATGGCATTACCTGATAGGGTAAAATATTTGGGTGTTGATTACCTAATCTATCTGGATTGCTTCCGGTTGCTAAATAATTCATTCCTTGATTTGCGAGCCAAGCCACGTGGGCATCAAGCATCGAGATGTCAAGATGTTGTCCTTGATTCGTTTTATCACGGTGCCTCAAAGCTGCGAGAATTGATACTGTTGCATACATTCCTGCCATCAGATCCGCAATGGATACACCCACTTTCATAGGCTCACCATCGGGTTCTCCGGTCAGGCTCATAACCCCACCCATTGCTTGCACCAGTGCATCATATGCAGGTCGACTCGCATAAGGTCCCGTTTGCCCAAATCCTGTAATCGAGCAATATATGAGATCTGGAAATTGATCCTTAAGTGACTCATAGTCTAAGTTATATTTTTTAAGTGTTCCAACTTTAAAATTTTCGACCAGTATATCTGACTTCGATATCAATTCTCTAGCAATTGACTGACCTTCTTCCGAGCTTAAATCCAATGTCAGAGAGCGCTTATTTCTGTTCGTACCAGAAAAATATGCACTTTGATTTGTATCCTTTCCATCAGTATCCTTCATATAAGGTGGAGCAAATTTTCTTGTGTCATCGCCCGTTTCAACCCTCTCAATCTTTATAATATCAGCGCCCAAATCCCCTAAAATTTGGGTACAATGTGGTCCAGCTAATACTCGGGTTAGATCAAATATCTTTATGTCTTTTAATGGTCCCATATGGCTATTGTAAAAAATTTTTTAAAAAGTCTATAAATTGCAATATAATATCTAAAAAAAATAGTATATAAAATACAAAGAAGATAGAAAAAAGTAGGGAAATTATGAGTTTACTAACAGATCGCTTGAAGTACGAAGCAATAATAGATAGACCCAAATTAAAAGGCCCAAACGGGTCAAAAATAATAGTCTGGACAACGGTCAATGTAGAATTGTGGAACATAATTCGACCAATGCCACGAAATGCGTTACCGCCTCCAATGGGCAATCAACTACTTCCAAATGTCCCGAATTGGTCTTGGCATGAATATGGAAACCGTGTTGGATTTTGGAGACATTTAAATGCCCTTCAATCTCGAGAAATAACAGCTACACTTGCTATAAATGGACATGTCTGCTCAACCTACCCGCGTATTGCAGAAGCGGCGCTAGAGGCAGGTTGGGAGTTTATGGGGCATGGATATGAGCAGCAACCTCAGCACTCTCTCGATGATGAAGATGCAGAAATTGCGGCCGCTGTTGAAGAAATTAAGTCCTTCACAGGCAAGCAGCCGATTGGTTGGGAAAGTCCTGGACTAACTGAAACTGAAAACACACTTGATCTTTTGAAGAAGAATGGGATCGAATATGTGTGCAACTGGCCAATGGACGATTTGCCAACAACAATAGAGACAAAAAATGGACCAATGCTCACACTTCCATATCCTCTTGAAACCAATGACATAGTCATACACATAATCCAGCACCAACCAGCACATGTGTTTTACCAACAATGCAAGGAAACATTTGATAGACTCTATTTGGAAAGTGAAGAAAATATCAAAATTATGGCAATAAGCATGCATCCCTATCTGACGGGCACACCACACCGTATAGGTCATGTTGAAAAATTATATGATTATATAAACCAACACGATGGTGTTATTCACATGACGGGTGAGGAAATATATCATTGGTATAAGTCTGAAACCAAAACTGATTAGAGCCTAATACGATGGATAGTGTTAGCCCATTTGAGAATAAAGTCGTCCTGATAACAGGCGCTGCACGAGGTATCGGCAGAGCTACAGCAATCGAATTCGCAAAGAATAATGCTAAAGTTATCGCTGTTAGCCGAACAAGAGATGATCTAATTAAATTACAAAAACAATTTCCGGAAAATATAGAGATCTGGGATCTCGATATAACCAGTGATGAGTTCATCAAAAAGATGGAGTCATTAGCACGTCTGGATGTTTGTATAAATAATGCAGGAGTAAACCGGCCCAAACTTATCGAAGATGTTGATGATGCAACCCTTGATTTGATGCTTGATCTCAATGTAAGAGCAACATTTCGCACATCTAAAGTAGCGGTAAAATTAATGAAAAAAAATAAAGAGGGGGTGATAATAAACGTTACGTCCCAAATGGGACATGTTGGTTCGCCAACCCGAACCGTTTATTGTCTCACAAAGCATGCGGTTGAAGGACTTACTAAAGCCCTAGCGGTCGAAGTCGCGTCGTCAAACATAAGAGTCTGCTCAATCGCTCCAACATTTGCAGATACACCCATGACCAAGCCAATGTTTGAAGATGAGAAATTTAAAAATTTTGTCTATGGAATGATACCAATGAAAAAATTAGTTGATGTTCAGGATATTGTAGATGGCATATTGTATTTATGCTCTCCGCAGGCTAAGATGATAACTGGAACGAGTTTACTTATTGACGGTGGCTGGACTGCGCATTAACACAGGAGAATGTATATGGATATAAAAGTAAATCTTGATGCAATAAAAAAAGCATCGGAAGAGCTCTCAAACTGGGGCAGATGGGGTAAAGATGATCAAATTGGTACTCTTAATCTTGTAACCCCGAAAGACATTATTGAAGCATCGAAGTTAATAAAAAAAGGGAAGGTTTTCTCATTAGGTATTCCTCTTGACAGGGAGGGTCCTCAAAATGGTCTATTTGGTGGACGCTTCAATCCTATACACCAAATGCTTGCAACAGGAACGGATGCGGTTTGTGGCAGACAAGATTGGAATAAAATTCGCTATGCTGATGACACGCTAAACTTGTGCGTTCAGGGAGCTACACATTGGGATGCACTTGGGCACATATTCTACGAAGACAGGGCTTATAACGGCCATGACCCAAAACAAATTGATGTAACAGGCTTAAATGTTCTTGGAATTGAGAATTCAAAGGATAAGATGAATGGTCGCGGAGTTTTACTTGATATCGCACGATACCGTGGGGTTGATTGGCTACAAGACGGTGAGGGTATTTCAAATGATGAACTCGATGCATGCGCAAAGAAACAGGGTGTTGATATTAAAAAAGCAGACTTTGTTATAATAAGAACGGGTCAAATGGAACGATGTTTGAGTGAAAATCAATGGGGTGGATATGCCGGCGGTGACGCTCCAGGAGTAAAATTTGAAAATTGTTATTGGTGCCATGAAAAAGAGATCGCGGCTATATGTTCTGATACCTGGGGGGTGGAAGTGAGACCAAATGAAACATCCGAGGCAAACCAACCTTGGCACTGGGTGGTGATACCTGCAATGGGACTTTGTATGGGTGAGATATTTTATTTAAAGGAGTTAGCAGAAGACTGTGCTGCAGATGGAGTTTATGAATTCTTCTTTTGTGGACCTCCCCTCATAATTACAGGTGGAACCGGATCCCCTATAAATCCACAAGTGTTTAAATAAACAAGGGAATTGAAATTTGATTAGATATATTAAGAAACGTTCGGAATCCAATAGTGTAAGTGAAGATAAATCATCAATTGAAGAAACTGTCAGATCAATCTTAAGCGATATCAGAGAAAGAGGCGATGCCGCACTGGAGCATTATTCAGGACATTTTGATAACTGGAGCCCGGAAAGCTTTCAACTGTCTGAAGATGAAATTGATGCGGCGATATCAAAATTAAATAAATCTGAGATTGAAGATATTAAATTTGCACAAAACCAAATCAGGCACTTCGCACAAAAGCAACTGGAGACAATGAATGAACTGGAGGTTGAAACACTTCCGGGAGTATTTCTTGGCCACAAGCATATACCAATCGAAAATGTTGGGTGCTATGTGCCAGGGGGGCGATATCCAATGGTTGCTTCAGCACATATGAGTGTTCTTACAGCGAAGGTGGCTGGAGCGAAAAGAGTAATTGCGTGCGCCCCACCTTATAATGGAGGAGCGCATCCAGCGACAATAGCAGCAATGCATTTTGCAGGTGCGGATGAAATTTACCTTATTGGTGGGGTTCAAGCAATTGGTGCAATGGGTATCGGTACTGAAAAAATTGAACCTGTGAATATGATTGTTGGCCCTGGTAATTCTTATGTTGCAGAGGCAAAAAAACAAATGTTTGGGGAGATTGGAATTGACCTAATTGCTGGACCAACGGAAACATTAGTTATTGCCGATGACACATCAGATGGAGAAATCTGTGCTACAGATTTACTGGGTCAAGCGGAGCATGGACCAACATCACCCGCCATCTTAATTACCGACTCAGAAAAATTAGCCAAAGATACACTAAGTGAAATTGATAGACTTCTCGATATACTACCAACAGCTAATATAACAAAAGGCTCTTGGGAAAACTTTGGTGAGATTATACTTTGTGAAGACCAAGAAGATATGCTCATTGAAGCGAATAAATTAGCCTATGAACATGTTCAGGTGATGACAAAAGATCCATCATACTTTTTAAAAAATCTTAAAAATTTTGGTTCGCTATTTTTAGGGCAAGAAACTAATGTTGCCTATGGCGACAAAGTTATTGGAACAAATCACACACTTCCTACCAAAGAGGCAAGCAAGTATACGGGTGGGCTGTGGGTTGGTAAATTCTTAAAAACCTGTACCTATCAAAGAGTTGAGAATAAAGATACATCCGCGCAAATTGGTGAGGTATGCTCCAGATTGTGCATGCTAGAAGGATTTGCTGGACATGCTGAGCAAGCTAATATTCGCGTCAGAAGATATACAGGTAAGAACGTACCCTATCCTGAAAAATAAAGCTATCCAGCTAATTTGTGATACGGCGCTTGAAGTCCTTCAATGACTTTCGGCATTGTTTTATCAATGTCCAAGATTGGCAGACCGTGAGTGGGTGCAATATATTTTATGTCTAGTTCATCCACTAGCTCTTTTAACTTCTTTGTGTAGATCTCCATATCAACAAAGTTAGTCCAAAATAGTGCTAGTTCTGCAAATACCGCTGAAACGTCAAACAAATCAAGTGTGTCGGCTTCTTCAGCAATCATTCCGCAGTGACCATCCCAATGATAGTGACTGTAAGCAAAGCCATCACCAGGAAACAGCAAGTTGTAAGGTGTGATGTATCCCCACAATGAAGTCCTCATATCCCTGACAACCGGTTCAGCTGCAATAAAATTCATTCCGCCACCCAAGTCGATAGAGTCACCAACTTCCATAGCTTTAAAATTAGCGCTATAATTGGGAAATGCCATGTGGTAATCATTCACATCACCATGAATTTCAATATCTGGGTAAATATTTAGGAACCTACCTACGCCTCCAGCATGTGGTGTCTCTTGGTGTGTAATAAATATATATTTTAGTGGGACCTTTTTATTTTCTAAAATTCCAACAATTTGATCATGTAATTCATTGAAATCCTTTGGGTGTCCTGTTTCAACAAGTAAAGCTGCCTCTTCCCCAATAACTAGATATGACGAGTTATAGGAATGATATATCTTTCCTTGGTATCTCTGCTCAAGGCAATCTCCAAGCCAATATACATTTTTTAGTATTTCACGTGGTAGCTTACTTTTAGACATATTTACCTCATTTGGTTTCTTGCCACATAATGTGCTTTTGTTTTTGATATGTCAAGCTCATCAAGAATATTATCAAGTAATTCAAACTGCTTTTGAACTAATTTTTTTCCTTTAAATATTTTACCGTATCCTGGGGCCAGTGTTTCGATATCGTAGGAGTCATATACTTTCTTTATGTTATCTCGCAAAAGCCTTGTCTTTGCACCTTCAAGCCACCAGTAACGAGTGTTCAGTAGAAAAGATTTTATGTAGCTAATAGAGAACTCCTCTTCGGGATTTGTTATTATCCAATCCTCAGTACTTTTTTCTGCAATTCCATAATTGAACATATCAGATGAAAATAAAATTTTTGTTTTTTCATCATATATCCAAGAGGTATTTATAAGCCTCAGGGGTGCACTTATTACCTGTATATTCCTATCTGTATTATCACCAACCATACAGTCAACCGTGCCTCTGAGTATATTTGTAGGTATCTCTTTAAGGCTCCAGTCTCTCTCTTTGTCTGTAAAATCAAACCAGTCGGGACCTTCCGGATGTGGTGAGTAAAATGCCACGACATTAAAATTGTAAGTAATCGCTTTTACATTTCCAACTGACATAAATTCATTAATTCTCAGTGGTATTATTGATAATGGTGTATCCGGATCGAGAATAGATTTTAATTGATGTAATATTTTTTCTTGATGAAAGAGGTAACCGGTATCAAATAAAAAAGCCCCACTATCTTCTTTTATGAGATAACAATTTAGCGGAACAAAACCTTTTTCATTTTGAGGATAGGCACTCAATCGACCGTCAAGTTTAACAATATTTTGTATTGAAAAAGCTTTATTAGGTGATAGTTCTATTATATTATCTTCCAAGTTAGCCCCCTATTAAAGATACGTATTAGTAACACCATTTAAATAAAATTTTAAGTTAAAAATTGCTTCTGCTTGAAGGCTCATGAATAAACTGGAAAATCAAAGCTACGCTGAAAAAAATAAAGGCCCGATATTTGCTGTCTTGTCTTCCTTATGCTATGGATTAAATAATCCTCTCGCAGCGCTCGCAGCTCAAAATGGTATCTCAACAACTTTTTCGGTGCTATCACGCGCAACATTCATGTTCATAATATCTCTGACTCTTGCAGTTATGGGTAAATTGGATTTTAGGATCCCAAAAGAAGTGAGGGTATATGTTGTAATAATGGCAATCGCGACAGCACTGATTAACTTATGTTATGTTGGCTCGATAAATTTTATTTCAGTGTCTCTTGCAGCAATAATATTCTTCACATTCCCGATACAAATATTACTGGTAAGTATAATTAGAGGCAGCCAAAATATTAGGACGAGCGATATCATTATTTTTGCGGTTGTATTCATCGGTTTGATTTGTGTTATTGTACCTGATTTTGATAACATAGATCCGCTTGGCGTCCTATTAGCAGGATTATCGAGTATAAGTGCAACTTTTTTGTACTTCTCAGCAGGTGTTGCCTCAAGAAAATTAAGTCCAATCATTCTAGGTTTTTGGGTGCATCTATTTGTGTTACCAGTTCTGGCCTTATCTTTTTTGATACTTTCACCTAATATAGTACCAAATGAATTATCATCATATTTACCTGTCTTGATAATGTCACTTTGCTATGTTGGCGCTTACTATTTTCAAATGTTATCGTTAAAATTTACATCTGTTCTGATTTCAGGACTTTTTTTCAATACAGAGCCATTGCTTACAGCGGTAGCGGCAGCTTTAATACTAGATGAACGATTACTATTTTCTCAATACGTAGGAGGCATATTAATTTTTGTGTCATTAGTAATTGTTAGCATTCGTAAATAACATTACAAAACCTGTATCTCACAAAATATGGACTCCTCAGTGTCTTTTATATAGATAAGTTTACAATTTGACTCTCGGCAAAACGTTGGTAGATCAATTTTAATCATTGGATCCGTAGCGATAATTTTTAGTTTTTCACCTTTTTTTAGGGTCTTAATTACCTTTTTTATTCTCAGTACCGGTATCGGGCAATAATACCCAGAGACGTCTATATTATGTATATTACTCATTATACCAAACATTCGTTCGAATATTAACTTAAGCTTCAATAGGGCTAAATATTAACACAAATTTTTTTCTAATCAACACGAATAAAGCTATACTTGTATTAAATTAATCAAAATAAATATTTGTATATTTGAGAAATTCAGATATTTATTCTATAGGTTGGAGTTAAATTCAGTTTGAAGAATTGAGAATATAAACACAAAGAGTTTTACTGAATGCAAGAATTAGAAATCAGCGATATTGGAATGTTCATACTTCGAATTGCAATCGCATACATTTATCTTCATGGTTTTTATATGATTGGATCAACAAAGATGCGAAGGGCTGTTGGGCGCCAGAGAACTAGTATACTATTTCGTGGACTTGAGAATACAAATTATTTCAACTTTATAACCTATTTTGCGCACTACTCTGCTTTATTTATGATGGGAACGGGCAGTGTATTGATTTTGACAGGCTTTTCGGTGAAATTGGGAGCTCTACTGCTTATACTTTTTACAATCCCTGCGATCATAGTACACAAACGGGAGTCCGTAAAATCACATATACTAGCTGATAAAATTAAGGAGTACAGTAACACTCAAACGCATGATGACATTACATTATTGGCCAATTTTAGTCATGCTGGACATCGCTCTTCAGGAAATAAGAATTATATGCTTTTGGCTGTAAACATCTATCTCTTTCTAATGGATAATTCAGTGACGTTCCTCTAAAAAGATAGAAGATTCTTATCCGATATTTTTACCAATTTCTAGTGCAGGACTGAGAACATTTGGTTCAATAATAAGCTCAATTAGAGTTGCACTTTGACTAACTTTAGCTTTTTCAAATACATCTCTAAATTCAGCAGTTTCCGTTACCCTGGATGCATCAATCCCATAGGCATTTGCGAGGGCAATAAAATCTGGATTTAATATGTCTGTCCCTATGATCCTTTTTGGAAAATTTCGCTCTTGATGCATTCTAATTGTGCCCAATTTTTTATTGTTTATAATAATAAATATTGGGTTCAATTTATTCTCAACCGCATTAATGATTTCCTGTCCTAACATCATAAAACATCCATCACCATTGAAACTCACAACAGTCTTTTTTGGATAAACTAACTTGGCAGCTATAGCGGCAGGAACGGCATAACCCATTGATCCACCTGTTGTAACAATTTGTGAACCAAGATCGCGATATTGATAATATCTGTGAACCCATTGTGAATTGTTTCCGGAGCCAACAATAACAATATCATCATCGGCTAAAGTTTTGTTTAGATACGCCATCACTTCAGATAGATTGAGACTTCCACTCATAGGCGTTGGTTTGATAAATTCCAAATATTCTTTCCTTGCTGAGCTGCACCATTCACTCCATGGTGGATTTTCAATCTTTGGAAAAGATGATAAAGCAGATGCGAATTCTTGCATACCGCTTGGAATGCCGATATCAGGGTAATATACAGAACCAATCTCATTTATACCGGGATGCACATGGACCAGATATTGATCAGGATCAGGTACTTTAATTGTTGAATATCCTTGTGTCGTTACTTCACCGAGACGCGCTCCTAGAGCTAGGATGAAGTCGCTTTCTTCAATTCGTTTTTTTGTCTCTGCGGGAATAGCATAACTAGAATGACCGATATAATTCTCATTCCTGTTGTCAAATCTATCCTGGGCTCTGTATGACGTGAGTACAGGTATTGAGTTATCGTCAACAAATTGTGTAAGTTTGTTCACGGCATCTTTTGTCCAAGTATTTCCACCAACAATTATAATAGGTCTTTTTGCCTTTTTGAGCTTTTCATAAAAACTATCCATTGCAGTCTTTGATGGACTTGACTGAAATATATTAGGTGCAGGTGTTGTTCGCGATATGGTTTCATCTATTAACATATCTTCTGGAAGTGAGAGTACAACTGGCCCTGGTCTTCCTGATTGTGATATATAAAATGCTTTATTTATAAATTCAGGAATCCTATCGGCGTCATTAATCTCAGCTACGTACTTTGCCATTGGTTTAAACATTTCTTTGTAATCAATTTCTTGCTGAGCTTCTCGTTCTCGCTCATTCCTCGATACTTGACCGATAAGCAATATAAGCGGAGTTGAGTCTTGATAAGCGGTGTGTACTCCGTTTGATGCGTTTGTTGCACCAGGACCCCTTGATACAAGACAAATTCCTGGCTTGTTCGTCAACTTAGCATATGCATCAGCCATATTTGCTGCGCCGGACTCGTGTCGGGTAGTTATTAATCTTATTTTATCTTTATGATTATACAGGCCATCCATTAATCCGAGATAGCTCTCTCCTGGGACACAAAATATTGTGTCAACTCCGTTGGTAGATAATTGGTCTGCGAGTAAATGACCGCCAATTATTTTATTATTTTTTGTCATCGAGGTTGTATTATACGCTTCTTATTAAACCGCCGTCTACTCTTATGTTACTGCCGTTGATATAACTTGCTTTCTTACTAGCCAAAAAACATAAAACGCTGGCAAACTCTTCAGGCGTACCGTATCTTCTGACAGGTATTTCGTTTGATGAAATTGAAATTGCCTCATCATATGAAATTCCAAGAGAGTTTGCTCTTTGTGTGTTTACCTCGAATGTCCGATCTGTAGTAATGCGCCCTGGCATTACTGTATTTATTGTTATACCATGCTCAGCTACTTGGTTTGAGAGGGTTTTCATGAAGCCTGTTATAGCTGGTCTTAGTGTATTGGATATTGATAAGTTATCAATTGGCTGAACCACACCCGATGAAGTTATTGTAATAACCCTTCCCCAATTTTTTTCGATCATACTCGGTATGAGGCTATTTGTTATTCTTATGGTATTTAAAAGTATAGATTTAACGAATAGATCTAATGCATTTTTATCTGTGTCAATTGGGCTTGATGGTGGTGGCCCCCCAGTATTATTAATGAGTATGTCATATTTTCTATCACTTATATCGGCCATAAGTGAGCTGACTTCATGATCTTTCGTTAAATCTGCTGCAAAATAATCTGAGGTCACCTTGTGTGCTATTAAAATCTCATTAGACACGATTTTGAGTTTTTCTGAGTCCCTTGCAATTAATGTTGTATGGCATCCCTCTGAGGCTAGAGAATGCGCTACAGCCCTACCAAGACCGGATGAAGCACCAAAAACAATTGCATTCTTCGCTTTTAATCCAAGATCCATAATTATCCTATTGAGTGGTGCCCCTGGCCGGACTCGAACCAGCACGCCCGAAAGCAACAGATTTTGAATCTGTCGTGTCTACCAATTTCACCACAGGGGCAATTTTCAGTCTTGAGCTAAACTAAATAGCCTGCTCGTTCTTCTCACCGGTCCTTATTCGGATAGCAGAGTCAATATCCCACATGAATATTTTACCGTCACCAATTTTTCCAGTATTTGCAGTTTCTGAAATTGTCTCAATCACTTT
>Ga0208624_1000339_pt1 | contig 24359 bp, 18 predicted proteins | sample Knorr_S23_td_DCM_FD_185607 | JGI IMG/M metagenome (GOLD analysis project Ga0208624, IMG submission 185607) | Marine microbial communities from Southern Atlantic Ocean transect - Knorr_S23_td_DCM_ad_71m_LV_A (SPAdes) (version 2) | ecosystem: Environmental > Aquatic > Marine > Oceanic | place... | reverse complement strand
GAATCAAATAAAAGATATTTAAAGCTAATTAAAAATGGAGTAAGTGGTTTATCTGTGGCATTTGACTTACCAACACAGATGGGATACGACTCTGATGATGATATGTCTTTTGGTGAAGTAGGAAAATCTGGTGTTCCAATTTCAACAATTGAGGATATGGAACGTCTTTTTGAAAATATTAATCTTGAAGATATTTCAGTTTCTATGACAATAAACTCTACAGCTTCTATTTTGTTAGCATTTTATTTTGCAACAGCTAAAAAAAGAGGTTATGACTTTGATGCTCTTCGTGGAACTTTGCAAAATGATATTCTTAAGGAATATATTGCTCGAGGAACTTTCATTTTTCCTGTAGAACACTCGCTAAGATTAACTTCCAACGTTTTTGAATTTTGTCAACAAAATCTTTCTAAATGGAATAGTATTTCTATATCAGGATACCACATTCGAGAAGCTGGGAGCACCGCAGTTCAAGAGCTAGCTTTTACATTTGCTAACGCAATCACATATCTAGAAAAAGCTGAAGAAGATAATCTGGATCTTATTAAACTGACTGAACAAGTCTCATTTTTTTTCAATGCCCACCGAGATTTTTTCGAAGAAATTGCGAAATTTAGGGCTGCAAGAATTATTTGGGCTAAAATAATAAAGAAAAGATTTAAAATAGATAATGTCAAATCACAATTATGTCGATTTCATGTTCAAACGGGCGGATCAACGCTTACTGCACAACAAATTGATAATAATATAGCCAGAACGACTTTAGAAAGCTTATCAGCCGTTTTTGGTGGAGCTCAGTCAATTCATACAAATGGAAAAGATGAAGCTGTCAGTTTACCCTCAGAAGAAAATGCAACTACAGCTTTAAGAATTCAGCAAATAATTGCACATGAAAGTGGAGTCACAAACTATATTGATCCATTAGGGGATAGTTCAATTATCACAGACTTAACTAATAATATTGTTCAAGAAGTAGAATTGAAAATTGATGAAATATTTGAAAAAGGTGGTATGAAAATCTTAATTGAAAAAGGTGAAATTCAAAGTGAGATTGAAAAATCTGCATTCCAATTTCAAGAAGATATTGACTCAAAAAAAACAATTTTGGTTGGTGTAAATAAGTTTATAAATGAAAATGAGACTATAGATTCAGGTACTTCATTTAAAGATAGCTCAGAACATAGACTACAACGATTAAATATTTTTAAAGAAAAAAGAGACAATAAAATTGTAAAAGATTCATTAAATGAGTTAGTTAATGTAGCCAAAACAAGCAAGAACTTAATGCCACAAATTGTAACCTGTGTTGAAAATAATTGCACTCTAGGTGAAATAATAATTGCTTTAAAAACAGTTTTTGGTGAATATTTAGAATAATATTTGGAACAATTATAAATTAATTTAGTTTTATTTTAAGGAGGAAATTATGTTACATAAAAATTTAATATTTGTTTTTCTTGGATTATTAATGTTCAGTTGTTCAGGAACTATTCCTAGCGTTGGTAATGAAGTTTCTGTTCAGGAAGTAGAAGAAAGCAATGAAGCTGCAGCAAAACAAGAAGTCTCTGTTGAAACATTCACTGTACAAGAACCAGAATCACCACCATTGCCTGTAACTGTTTTTGAACCATATATGATTAAAAGAGGTGACTTTCTAACAAAAATAGCCTTAAGAGAATATGGTGATGCATCAATGTGGAGAGATATTTATTCATGGAACAAGGATGAAATTGGTGATAATCCAGATCGTTTATATCCATATAACTTTTTATCACTTAAAAGGGAATCTACTGATGTAAGGGATTGTGAGCCTGAATTTTTTGACTATACAGTTCAATCAGGTGATACTGCATGGAACTTAGCACAAAGAGTGTATGGCGATGAGTTGGCTTGGGTTATCATTTATGTAGACAATGCTAAATTGATTAAATCAACAGACGGAGTATTACAACCTGGCACTACATTCAAGATGAGAAAAAAACTTGATCCTTGCAATTAATCTTAAAAGATATTGATTTAAAAACTTGTTGGATTAAGCCTGGAAAAGAGTCTTTTATATACTTTGAAACAATTGACTCAACTTTAAATATAGCTCTTGATCAACAATTTCAAGTAAGCTCTGTTGGTAAAATTGTTATAACGGATAATCAAACCTCTGGTAAAGGATCTTATAATAAATTTTGGTATAGCGAATCTTACAAAGATTTAACATTTAGCATTATTCTTGGCTCATCAAATAATTTTCAACAATATCTAATTGATGAAACTTGTTCAGCAATAGTAAGTATTCTTAATGAATATCAAATTGAAGCATATCAAAAACCACCTAATGATATCTACGTTAAAAATAGAAAAATAGCTGGGATACTTTTATCTAATGTGCAAACTGGTAATAGTGGCAATTATCAAGCATTAAGTGTTGGAATTAATATAAACTCTAATATTGAATTGAAAGAGTTAGATAGTAATGCTAAAGCAAATCACACATCTTTTACAAAAGAATTAGGTAAAGAAATAAATAGAGAAAAAGTTCTAGTTGAAATTATTGAATCACTTGATAAAGTTATTCAAAAGCAGGTAAATCAGTAATCTTCTGCCCGAGAATTAATGTGTGGATTTCATGTGTTCCTTCATACGTATATACTGTTTCAAGATTCATCATATGCCTCATTACTGAATAATCATCCATTATCCCATTGGCCCCGAGAATTTCTCTTGCACTTTTAGCGCAATCTCTTGCAATTGCTACATTGTTTTTCTTTCCAAGGGAAATATGAGCAAAATCTAAAAGGTTTGAATCTTTCAGTTTGCCCAGTTGAATTGCTAATAATTGAGCTTTGGTGATTTCTTGAACCATTTCAACTAATTTTTTTTGAGTCAATTGAAAGCCTGCTATAGGTTTTGAGAACTGTTTTCTATCCTTGCTGTAGGCAAGTGCAACTTCATAACAATCTATTGCTGCTCCTATTGTTCCCCAAACAATGGAGTATCGAGCTTGAGTAAGACATGATAAAGGACCTTTTAACCCTTCAACCCCTGGCAAACGATTTTTATCAGAAACTCTTACATCTTTCATAAATAATTCGGAAGTAATTGATGCTCTCAAACTCATTTTTCCATGAATATCAGATGCGGTAAAACCATCCATTCCTTTTTCAAGTAGAAAACCTCTTACTATGCCTTCTTCATCTTTAGCCCAAACTACCGCTACATCTGCAACAGTTCCATTTGTAATCCACATTTTAGATCCATTTATAATCCAGTCATCTCCATCCTTTACAGCTTTAGTAGCCATTCCGCCAGGATCAGATCCATGATTAGACTCAGTTAAACCAAAACAACCTACAGCTTCTCCGGATGCAAGCTTAGGGAGCCATTTATCTTTTTGCTCTTCTGTTCCATATTGAAAAATAGGATACATCACAAGACCACCTTGAACACTACAAACAGATCTTAAACCTGAATCACCTTTTTCTAATTCCTGCATAATTAAACCATAAGCAGTGCTACTAACTTCACTACCGCCATATTTTTTAGGTAACGTTGCACCAAAAAATCCCAACTCACCCATTTTTGGGATTAACTCAATAGGGAATGAACCTTTTTCATAATATTCGTTTACTAAAGGCATAAACTCTTTAGTAACAAATTCATTTGCTGTCTTTTGAATTAACAGCTCCTCATCCGTTAAAAGAGTCGTAATGTTGCAAAAATCTGGACCAATATATTTCATAATTTTATGTTGAATTTTATATCAAACTACACTAAAAAAGCAAGTCTGAAACCCCCTCAAACAATACTGAATTTGTAGCAATTATTGTATCTGTAACAAGTGTTTTCTTTTGATTATAAATAATTTTTTTGTCATTAATTGTTTTAAACACTCCTCCTGCTTCTGATACAAGACAATCTCCTGCACATATATCCCACTCATTCTTTGGGGCAATAGTTGTAAAAATATCATAATTACCTGAACTGACAAGCGCTAACTTATATGCAACACTACCAATAGGATTTATAGATTTAAAGTCATTACGATATGGCTCCCACTCTTTTCTTTTTAACTCAGACCTGCTAACCGTTATAGATGCATCTAATAAATTTGTTTTTTGAGAAGCATTTACCTTGTTACCATTCAAATAAACTCCTTTACCTTTTTGACATGAAAACATTTCATCGGTTGCAGGATTATAAATAACGCCTATAACAGGGTCTCCATCGTAAACTAATGCAATACTTACAGAAAAATGTGGGATACCCTCAATAAATTCTTTGGTACCATCCAAGGGATCAACAATCCAAACTCTATTTTTACTAAGTCTTTCTTCCGTATCAACTGTTTCTTCTGAAAGCCAGCCATCATCAGGAAATTCTCCTATTAAAAATTCAGATAAATATTTATCAGCTTCATTATCAGCGTTTGTAACCGGATTGTCAATTCCTTTCATTTTAACTTCATTATCCTCTGACTTATAATACTTCATAAGGATTTTCCCGGCATTTCTTGCTGCTACTTTTGCTGCAATTAATTCTTCATTAAACATAAGAATAGATAATATGCATTTTAAATGTAAATTTCGTTATATTAATGTGATTTTGAGGTGTGAAGCTTAAAACAGTTTTTTTATAATTTTTTTTATTTAAAGTAATTTTCTTATAAAATTCTTCTCTCCTCAAATCAACAAATAAAATAAAAAAACCAGAAGAATTCTTTTGGTATACGAGGTGCAAAAAGATGAAGAAAGAAATCTACATCAGTAAAGGAGTAGGTGAAACACGTATTGCCGTAAAAGAAAATGGTAAGTTAGCTGAACTGCATGTTGATAAACAATCACAAGTTAAAACTGTCGGGAATATCTATAAAGGAATTGTTGAAAATGTTATTCCAGGCATGCAAGCTGCATTTGTAAACATTGGCCAAGATGTAAATGCATTCCTACCTTTTTCAGAAATTTCAGATTCTGAACTTATTGTTGAAAAAAACAAAAAAACTCAAAACTCAAAGGAAGTGGATGTTCTCTTGCAACCAGGTCAAGAAATTATTGTCCAAGTCATCAAAGAGCCTTTTGATAAAAAGGGTGCTCGAGTAACCACTGATCTATCGATAGCTGGACGATTTATCGTTTTGATACCAAAATCAAAATATATTGGGGTATCAAAAAAAATGAGAGATAAATATGAAAGAAGACGTTTGAAAAAAATTGCAATGGAAATCAAGAAGCCTGGCTTAGGAATGATTCTTAGGACAGTAGCTGAAGGTAAAACGGACTCACAAATTGAAAATGACTACAAATCGTTGATTAAAAAATATAATGATCTTTTGTATAAGGCTGAAAAAAATAAGGCACCTAAACTTATTCATAATGATTTAAAAGTAACCTCAAGTGTTTTAAGAGATTTAATTAGTGAAAAGGTTGAAAAAATCGTTGTTGATTCAAAAGAAGATTATAAAAGAATTCAAAAAATGATCAAAGAAGATGCCTTAGAGATTGGTGATGCTTTAGAGCATTACAGAAAGCGAGAGCCACTGTTCAAAGAAAGTGGAATCAATAATTCTATGATGAAATTATTAAGAAAAAAAGCATGGTTAAAAAGTGGTGCATATTTAATAATTGAAAGAACTGAAGCCATGGTAGTGGTGGATGTAAATAGTGGAAAATTTGTAGGTAAAAAAGGTCATGAAGAAAATTCTTTAAAAATAAACCTAGAAGCTGCTAAAGAAATTTGTTCTCAATTAAGACTGAGACATTTGTCAGGATTAATTTTAATTGATTTTATTGACATGGTAAAACCTGAAAATCGAAAGAAAGTATTTCTTGAAATGAAAAAAGAGCTTAGAAAAGATCGTGCTAAAGTAGCTGTTTCAGAAATATCTGAATTTGGTATTTTAGAAATGACTCGAGAAAGAACTGGTTTGAGCATTTTAGATTCCTTGACTGATTGTTGTGATGTTTGCAATGGTAATGGAAGAATTATTTCGAAGGATACCCTATTAACAGGAATTGATTATTGGTTAAGAGATTATAAAAAGCAAAATAAGGATTTAAGATTAAAGTTGTATTTACATCCAGAATTAGCACAATATCTAAAAAAAGAAAAAACTAGGGATTATATAAAGTTAATGTGGAAAAATTTCATTTATTTAAAGGTAGTAAATGATGATACAATGAATAAAAATCAATTTAAATTTACTAAGATGTCAGATTCTAAAGATATCACAAATGAAATAGGTACTTGAAAAGGACAAAATTAGCTATTAAGTTCCCACGCTATGTTTGCAATTGTTGAAATATATGGAAAACAATATAAAGTTGCTAAAGGTGACAAAGTCCTAGTTAATTCTAAGATTGACGTTGCTGAAGGAAAGACTATTAAGTTTGACGGAGTTAAAGCTGTTTCAGACAAAGATAAGAATATTTTTGAAGCAAAAGACTTAGCAAAATATAATGTAAGCGCTAAGGTTCTTGAGCATAAAAAAGATTCTAAAATTACAGTTATTAAGAAAAAAAGACGAAAAGGTTATCAAAGAAAACGAGGTCATCGTCAAGATTTAACTTTATTACAAATTCAATCTATTTCAGCTACAAAAGCAAAAAAGCCAGCTGCGAAAAAATCAGCTGCGAAAAAAAATGAAAGCAAAAAATAAGGGATAATAATTATGGCTCATAAGAAAGGACAGGGAAGTTCAAGAAATGGTAGAGATTCCAATGCTAAAAGATTGGGTGTAAAAGTTTCTGACGGACAGTCAATTTTGGCAGGCGGAATTATTATCAAGCAAAGAGGTACGAAGTATCATCCAGGAAGAAATGTTAAACGAGGGAATGATGATACTTTGTTTGCGACATCTCATGGCTTAGTAAAGTTTAGCAAAAAAGGTGGCACTACCTTTGTAAGTGTTCAAGAATTAAATTAAGCTATGTCTAGACCAAAAATAGCATTAATTGGCGGTGGGCAAGTTGGAGGAAACATTGCTCTTCTTTCAGCCCAAAAAGAACTTGGTGATATAGTTATTTTAGATATTCCAGAAGCTGAAAACTTTATGAAAGGTAAAGCCTTGGATATATCTCAGTTACTTCCACTTGATGGTTATGATTCTAAATTATCTGGGACTTCTAATTTTGAAGACATTAAAAACTCGGATGTTGTAGTAATTACTGCTGGATTTCCCCGAAAACCTGGTATGGATAGGGCAGATCTTCTTTCAAAAAATTTAGATATTATGACAAATGTTGCTAACAAAGTTCGAAAGTTTGCACCTGAAGCATTTGTTATTGTTGTTTCTAATCCTCTTGATGCTATGGTATATGCTTTTTACAAAATTTCTGGTTTTCCGAAGAACAGAGTTGTTGGAATGGCTGGAGCTCTTGATAGCGCAAGATTTAGAGCTTTCATTGCTGATGCTACAAATTTGTCATCACAAGATGTTAATTGTATGGTTCTTGGAGGTCATGGAGATACAATGGTGCCAGTTAGTAGATTAGCAACTGTTGGTGGTGTTCCATTATCATCTTTATTAAGCAAAAAGGAGATTATAGCTATTGAAAATAGAACTCGTGTTGGTGGAGGAGAAATTGTTAAGCTTTTTGGTAAAGGTTCTGCGTTTTATGCTCCAGCACAATCTGCTGTAGAAATGATTGAAAGTTTTGTAAGAGACAAAAAAAGAGTTATACCATGCGCATCATTATGTGAAGGTGAGTTTGATATTGATGGTTACTTTATTGGAGTACCAACAGTCATCGGCTCTGGAGGTGTAGAAAAAATACTTACTTTTGATCTTAATGACGAGGAAAAATCTTCTCTAAACAATACTCTTGTTGAAGTAAAAAAAACTGTTAGTGAAACTGGTTTATAATACCCCTTTCAAATTTTTTATTTTTCTATTTCTATGCATTATCGATAATGCATATTCACAATCAAATTATCTTGTAAATGAAAGTTTAAATGGAACTTTTGCGCAAGGGAAAATGGAAGGTAGTGTAAATAAATTTTTTGCTCAAGATACTTATTATTTAAGAAGTAATTTTAATATTAAAGTTTTAAGATTATTTAATATAAAGCGAGATGATGGGTACATTATATCATTTAGTGATTCTACAGTCACAAAAATTAACCATAAAAAAAGGAGGTTTGCAGTTTATTCCTTTAATGAATTTCTTGAAGAAGGCATAAATGATTCACAGGGGGGTCCTCCACAAGAAAATATGGATGAGGAAAATGACTCAAATAATAGTGAAAGTGTTGAAATTAATATTAGTGATGAAATAGAAATCTTGAATAACTTTGAAACAAGAAAAGCTGAAATCGTTATAAATGATGAAGATGAATCAAGTTTATTTATTTGGTTTTCTGAAACAAATTTAAAATCTCAAACAGAATTGAAAATGAATGAGAGATTAAAACAGCTATTTAATGGTACAATTCCGCCTGATTTAGGTTTGAATGCAATGGATATTCCGTATGATGAATATGATATAAATATCAATGCTTTAACAATCAAATTTCAAGCATTAAGTGAGAATGGAACTTTCACTTATAATTTGTTAGAATATTTAGAACAAAAACAATTGCCAGAGATATTTAAAATTTCTAAAAATTATAAAAAAGTAAAAAAACTATAGCTTTTCTAAGTAACTTTTCATGCCTTGATATGCTTTTTCTTCTCGCTTAAAAGGTCTATCCAACGTCACTCCAACTTGAAAAAGTTCAACCGCTTTTTGCTTTTTATCAAGCTTTAAATAGGTTTTACCAAGCCAATAATACGTACCAATATAGTTAGGGTTGTACTGCAAACTTTTTTCAAAGAAATATTGTGCTTCTTCAAAAGAACCCTTAGGAGGTTCAGAAAATAAAATTGAAGCAATACGTCTTGATGCTCTGCCTAAATCTGCCAACTTATAGTGCCACTGACCCATAATACTATAACAAAACTCATCATTAGGTAGCAGTTCAATAACTTTTAAAGCAATTGTTTGAATATTTTTTGACTGCTCAATTTGATTTCTAATTGTATCCTCTTCAACAGTTTTACCTAAAGCAATAACATACCATTTTAATATGTTAGGATTATCAGGATCGATATCATTTGCTTGCTCAATATATTTAAATGCCTTCAAAGCATTCTTCTTATCTTCACTTTTTTCAATTGCCGATTCCGATAAATAATGGTGTGTAATTGATAGTCTTAAGAGGATATCACTATTTTCGGGATATTTACTATTAAGTTGTTCTAAAGGTAATTGAACTTGTTCAAACTCAAGATTACTAAGTTTAGTATCAATATCTTTTAATTCTTGACCAGCAATTAACGAAAGTAAAACAAAAAATTTAAATAGATTTTTGTAAAAAATAATCAAGGATAAAATCGATACATTACTGGTTGATGATCAGAAATTTTACCATCAACATTATTATTAGAAATTCCTGTTTCTGTAGGTAATGAAATAACACTTGATGTTGATGTAGCATCCAAAGTAAACATTGTCTGATTAATAATAATATGATCCAAGTGAGAAGCTGAATATGAGCTTGACCATCCCTGCCAAGAGTATCCACTTGCAGGCCCCTGAAGAATACTTAAATCTGTTAGTTTAAAAGAATTAGCTGACTCAAAGTTATCTTGATCAGTAAATGGACTTAAAGTGGGATTAGTTATTGATTGAGAACCAACATTATTAAAATCTCCTAAAATAATAACATTATCATTTGCTCTATTATTTATGATGTAATCTGTTAATAATAAACTTGCGTGGTGTCTCCTTGTTGTCTCATCTCCAGTATCATTAGCATCATAAGAGTCGTCACCACAACATTTATAATGTATACCAATTAAATAAAGATTAATTGTTTTTACTCCATCGGACCATGTAACATAATTCTCCATAGGAGGTCTATCTGCAAATTGATATGAAGCATTATTGGCATAATCTGAATCACCATCATCATTATTCGGTGTATCAGCCCATAATTCATTTTTAGAATTAAAAGTTACGTATTGATTTTTATAAACTAGAGCAAATCCTAAATTTCCAGATTCTTCATCAAAAACATAAGAGTAATTAGGCATAGAATTCACCATACTTATCAACTCTGACTCTGACCTCATTTCTTGAAGGAAATAAATATCAGCATCCCATTTTTCCATTAAATTCTTCACATAGTCTTTTGTTGATGAATGTTGTGGAAATTGTCTAATATTCCACGTGACAATCTCAACTTGGTTAGATAAGCCATAATCTATAGCATTTGGAAGTTCGTAAGGATTTGTGTTATCTCCATTACCATTATCATCTCCAGAATCTGTAGGTGAGCTGCCACCACTTGAGCATGCTAAAATAATCATAACAAGTAAATATTTATTTAATGATTTAATCATAGATGTAATTTAATAATAAAGTTCCAACTTGTTGCAAGCTTTGTGGAGAACAATTTTCCGGAATATCGTTTTGAGTATGCCAATGATTATAAAATATATTAGGGTAATCAAAATCAATAATATCAATTGCTGGTATTTGAGCGTTTTCCCATAAAGGAACATGATCATCATAAATTTCATAACCAATTCTGTACTCAAAAGCGCTGAGACCTAGCTCATCTGCTAAGTTCCAAATTTCTTTAACCATATCCGGGCTAGTTTGATAAGAAAATCGTTCAATTGGCAATTTTAAATATTTATCACCCACCATATCCACTATGATTGCTGATTTTGGTTTCTCAATTGGTAAATTTTTTGAAAAATATTCTGAACCCATTGCAAAAGTATATGGCTGTCCATTAATTCCAACATCCTCAGCGTCAAAAAAAACTAAATCAATTCCAATTGGAGGTTTGTTTTTTGAAAATATTGTTGCAAGCTCCATTAGAATTGCTGTACCACTTGCACCATCATTAGCACCTAAGACAGGGATAGAATGTTTTTCTTTATCTGGATCTTCATCTGAAAAGGATCTTGTATCCCAATGTGCACCAATTAGTAATCTTTCCTTTGATTCAACATTAAATCTGGCAACAAAATTCTTACCATCTCTATCAATGTTGGTTAAATGTTCTAAGTATGAAAATTCTTGAATAATTAATTCAGATGAAAGCACATTCAAATATTCTTCTAAATAATTACTAAACTCTGTATGACCAATTGATCCAGGATTTCTAGGGCCAAAATCACATTGGTCAACCAGATGCTGGAAAGCTCTATTATGATCAAACTCTGGTACACTTTTTTCAACACTATTAGTTGAACAACCAGCTAAAAATAATATGATTATAAAAAAACTTTTCATTATCCTCTTATTGCAACATTTAAGTTAATACCAAAATCTCTATCAATTCTTCTTCCAGTGAGGCGGGTATCAGTTTGTCTATATTCATAAAACAAACTTCCAGTGATATCATCTGTTAAAGTATAAGTAATTCTTAAAACGCTTTTTTGAGTATTTGTAAAATTTTGTTCAACAAAATTAATTTTATCCTTTGATCCCTCTTCTGTTTTATTTGAAAAGTCTAAGTTTAAGCTAATATTCATATTATTTCTTAGATAAATATTTCTTTCAGAGAATGGAAGAGGAAAACGAATACCTTTTGAAAAATTATATGTCAATGTCGCAAGAATACTGTTATCAGATATATATGTTAAACCGTTTGCAACCTCATCTAAGGTATGGGTTATATTACTCCTTAAATTTGTTGAAATTCCATTATTAAATGTAGTGCTAATTCCAATCAAAGGTGAAAATGACCTTGATATCCTTGAGAATTGTAAATAATCATCATTACCATCTTCAAAAGATGATATGTTGAAAAGATTTATAGGTATGATGCCTTGCTCGTTAAACTTCCATGATAAATTTTGCTTACCAGAAAAAGAATGTTCTAATGACATTGAACTAACATATGGCTTTATAAAACTAATCTTTTCAAGCCCGCCAACTCTAAAAGACCAATTTGAAAATGGAAATCCTTTTGATAAATAACTTCCAAATCCAATATAATCTCTTGTAGTCGAGCGAATATCTATATTATATCCATTTATATTAGATGATACACTTTCATTAAAGGATATCATTAATGATGATTGAGGATTAAATCGTATACCTGTTCTGGCTGAAAATGATTTTTTGATATCTTCATTACCTGTATTCAACCCAACTTCGGAGATTGAATCTAAACCAAGATTATCCTTAAACCCTAAACGATATGATAGTGGAATTTTGCCATCTATTCCATTAGAAATCTTTGTAGTTATATTAGTAATATTGATTGTAAGAGGCTCAATCTTCTTAGATTCATTATATATTCTTTCAAGAACAAAATTATTTTCAAGAGACTTGTTTTGATCCTTTTGAAGATTCTTTTCATCTTCCTTTTTATTTTCATCTTCGGCGTCAAAACTTGCTAATCCTCTGGACCTCGTTCGTGATGGTGTCTTTGTTGATTCTCTCTTTGAAACAGGAGTATAAAATATTTCTATAACTTCTGTTGGAGATATAGAAAAATTTACACCTGAATTTCTTACTAAATTTAAATTTGCTGCGTCATATATACCATTTCTAGGCTGAATCCATGCATAATTTGTATTATATGTGAAATTAGGTTTAAACCAACTCAACCATTGAGGGCTAAAAGTGTAGTTTAAAGTTTCATTAATATTAGTTAATGCACCAACTTTTAGTTGATTTAAAACTTCGTCTCGGTAATCTGACATGTCACTTTTAATATTTTTTGTATAATTCAATTGAGTGTTATCAAATACCTTATAATTAACAGTAAATCTTCTTTCAAGTCCCAAACTAAAATCTTCAATTAGTTCAGAATTCCTTCTTGATATTTTTTCAGATAGGTTTCTGTTTACACGAATTCCGGTTGTAAATGTTGATGGTGTGTAAAAGAATCTTGTTTCACTCAATTTTTCTCCAATGATTGGTAAGTTCTCAGTCCACTTAAAGGCTTCAATATAATTATCACTTGGAAATCTTAAATTATAATCAACATTAGTATTTATCTTGTTAACATCTACTGACTCCATAATTGAATCAGATTTTTTTTGAGTTGAAACATTAAATCCTGCGCTAAGATTATCTACTGAATATTTAATAAATGGGTTTTCCGACTTAACCCTTTTTGAAATTTTACCTGTAACATTGATTGTTGAAGATTTTACCATTACAGAATCTGGAGGAGAATTATTTGTTCTTATATCTGTTCCTGGAAAATATTTTGGTGAGTTATTAATTAAATTATAACTAGTAGTTACAGGAAAAGAAATCCCAAGGGAGCTAGGAAAGAAGTTACCAAGCTGAAAATTGTTATTAAAAGTAAAATTTTCTACAGTCTGATTTGTTCCAATTCTTTCTTGTAGAACGTGAAAGTCTGCATCCTTTCTACTATAAGTAAATGTGCTTTGACTTAAGTCAGATAGATTAAATTTTGACTTAAGTCTTACTGCAGTACCTGTTTCTTTTTTTACACCACTCAGCCTAAGTTCATCTAACCAAATTTCACCAGTTATTGGGTGATCGGAGTCATTTTCTACCCCCACAATAAAATATTGTAATCTTGAAAGAGAAGGGTTCCCAATGATTTCAACATTTTTATAAATAGAACTGTTGTCATCAATGAAACTATACTCCTTATAGCTTAATGAATCAGTAAATGAATCATTTGAATTCAGTAAATTAATTGTATCATCAGTTTCATTTTTAAGCGAAGTGAGCCAATTAAGATCTAAATCAATTTCATTTCTTTTTAATTCTTCATCCCAATTATCATAAACTGGTTTAGTAATTTTATAATACTCATCACCGTTACCGAATTGAATGAAAAATTTTAAATCAGTTTCCTCATTTGAAGCAAAATCACTATTTCCGTATACAAACATTTTCATGCGATCATACATTAGATAACTTTGACCCTTTTTTTCATCCATTGCTAGAATTTTTTTTGCTGCACCCTTGTAATTAGGATCTAGATTTTCAAATTGCAATACCAACGATTGTTCTTTTGATCTAATTTGATTTATCTCGTCATATTCACCAAAAACTCCTTTTGGTGGCACATAATTTGGATTATCTTCATCATTGATTACTGAAACTATAAATGTGCTGTCCTGCACTGTGTAAGATTCAGTATCTGTAAGTGATGTTCCAAGTTCTTGCCAAGCATTACCAACTAATTCAATTTTAGCAATTTCTAATTTAGTTTCTTCCGTGATACCAGATACAACTAATCTCACAGATTTTATTTCACTTAAAGATATGTCCTGGATTTTATCAAAATGGCTTAATGGAACTCTAATTAATTTCCAACCTGTTTTTATACCATCTACTTCCGTTGAACCTGCAACATAAGTGCTATCATTTAAAGATATTGTTTTAGTAAAGTAGTCATTGGTTCTATCTAAAAATCCTGACTTATCTAAATCTTCAGTATCAGGATATTTACCACCTGTTTGAATTCTGTCACCTGTACCATTTCCTTCCGTACCATTGACTTTTTCATAATTTGAACTACCTTCTGAATAATCCCAATCATCTCCATTAGGATCATTTGAATCGACATCTAAAGAGGCATTTATTAATTCGGTTTCTCCATTTGCAAAATATTCAAGGTAAGAAAGTCCTGATGGATCCAAACATCCTCCAAAACCATCTTCATATTCATTAAAACAACCATCTAACCCAGTGTCTTCATTTTCTTCCAAAAATCCATTTCCTAGTGCCAACCCAGCTTCAGGTACATCTTCAGTATTCAAAATACCATTTCCATTATAATCTTCACTAATTTTTCCTAAATCAATTGTTAAATTTCCTTCATCACCCCTTAGCCAAATTTCAAAAAATCTTGTTCTTGTTTGATCATAATCTCCTATGAACATCGGAGTTATAATGCCTGCCCACAACGAGTCTGGGTCAACTGACGATTGAAATTCTTTTGGCTTGTATTTTAAAACCAAAACATCCGTTGTAAGATTTTGTGCTCTTTGTGATGTAGAAACATTAGGCCAAATATTATTAGTAAGTACCTGAGAATAGGGATTATACCAAAACATATTTAATCTATTTCTTTGGTCATACTCCTGGTTGTTAGATATATTGATAGGTGCAGAGGAAATATTCCAAAAACGTCTCAAAATTGAAGGATTTGTTACTCTTTTTGATCCTTCAAAATCGTCAATGAAAGCTACCCCGTTACCATCTCCTGTCCTAGGATTTGATATTGAATTTGGATTAGGTAAAACTTGTGCTATCTCACCTTCAATTGAAAAGTTTGATAACTTATTAGCATTTAAAAAACTAAATTGATTTAATCGAGCAGATAAATTATCTAAATCCTTTTCATATCTACCATTAATATCCCAAATGAAATTTTGAATTGGTTCATAGCCTACTTCAACTTTTTTGTTTACAATATCTTGATCATAATAAAGAGCTGTAAGTCCTAAAAATGACTTTTCATCAAAATCAATTTGTGCTCTAGAACCAACCATAATTTTTCTATCAAACGTAACAAGATCATGTTTATCATAAGAAATCTCTAAATCACTATTTGGATCAATATCTCCTGTTAGCATTATTATTCCAGAAAAATAATCAATTTGATAATCGGTACCTCTTTCAAGCTTTTCGCCATTTGAAAGTATTTCTTCACTTCCTTCAACCAAGGTGAAACCTAAACTAATAGTTGATTTAGGATTAGTATAATTAGCGTTAATTGTGAATCTTGAATCTCCAGTGTATTCTGTTCTATTAGAAGTAGTATACATTTTCCCTTGCTGTAAAAACTCTGATAATTCGCTATTATCATTACCCCCATTAATAACATCATTTGAAACAAATGGTAATAAAGCAGGTAGATGAATTTCTCCGGTTACTAAATTAACTATATTTGGGTTATTGTAATCAATGACTTCATCAGGCGATGAGGCTCCTGATTGATTAAAACTATCTAATCCAAAAAGATTTAAGAATGTGCTACCATTTTCAGTTCTATCGCTTACTGGCGTTGAAAAATTGTCAGTAATATTCACTTCAAGACTTTGAGAATCAACATTGGTTGAACCCATTGAATAAACATTTTTAAACATTAAATCCCATGCTGGATGATTTGGATGTGATGATTGAGCTTTAATCATTTTAAGAGTTAAGGTTGGATTTTCTATAGAAATACCTTCACCTATTTGAACGATTATTTGTCCTGTATTTCTGTCTGCAAGTTGATAATGGGCAGCAATGATTTCATTTTGTAAAGAACTTTGCATTCTTATAAATCCTAAATCTTCATTGATACTATAATCTGTACCTCTATCTAATTTAATGAAAGCTCCCTCCTTACTTTCATCTGCAAATTCTGATGTATTATTAGGATTTATATAGGCAATTCCAGGATCTGCTTGTGGATTATTTGATGCATCAATCTTATATAATTCAAAGTTTTTAACAACAACATTTCCAATTGGGTGTAAACCATTTACAAGAGGATAATAAGATGGTATTGCTAAAGTAAAACCACTTTCATCAATTGTGTCAGTTGAACCATTTCTAAACCATTCATGAATGAAGAAGTAGAGATTTTTTTTATAGTCATAATCTTGAATTTGATTTTCTTTTAATTCTGAAGTTCCTCTGTATCTTTGAGACTGTTTTTTGGTCTTTTCTAAAGAAGCAATACTAGTAATATTTACTGGTCCAAGCTTTGATAATGCCTTAACCCCAAATAAGCCATTATTTTTCCCAGAAAAAGTTACAAATTCTGTTGAAGGTAACGACAAAGAAATATTTCCCATCTCCAGTCTTTGTAAAATATCATCCTCTTCTCCCTGATAATCAACTCGAATAGTATTTTCCCAATCAAAATCACGTTCTGAATTTTGATCTAAAGATACAGTGATACGTTCTCCAACTTTTCCCTGTACATTAAGTTGCTGCTTTTGATCAAATTTAAAATTTGTTTTTTCTTGTTCCCTATAAGAGGAGCGTACTAACTCTTGATCTTGATTGACTAACTTACCTGATAAATTAATGTTACCTTGAACCCTTAAAGATGCTCTTCCCAAAGCACCTAAATCTATATCTGCAATCTGCATAAATCTGTCTGTTTTTTTATCGATGGTAGTATCTGATGCAGCTATAGAAAAAGGTTTAGAAAGGTTCAATTTCTGATTTGAAGAAATTAGAAAATTAATATAATTATCAAAAGTTGAGACATAAGGAAGTGAGGTATTTGTATTTAATATTTTTTCATTTATTGTGATTTTATCAAAAGATGAATTAAAAGAAACATTATATTCTAAAAATTTTTTATCAACTTTGAAGATTCCTATAGGATAATTTGATATATCACTGAGTGAATAATTTGTTTTTTTAGAATTGATGAAAGGATCAAACGTAATTTCTTTTACAATGCTATTGCTAAAAAGAACTCCAATCAAACAAACAAATATGATCAGCTTCTTCATTTATTATAAGTCTCTAATTTTTGTCACAAACTTCTTAATAGCTAGTCCTCTGTGACTAATGTTATTTTTTTGTTCATTATTCATTTGAGCAAGTGTCATATTAAACTTTTCAGAAAAGAAAATTGGATCATATCCGAAACCATTACTTCCAACTTTACTCTTTGTAATTTTGCCCTCTAAAACGCCTTCCACATGAAAATCATTAATTCCGTCAACATATGATATTATTGTACGAAACCTTGCTGTTCGTAGTTGACTTTCAACACCTTCTAAGTTTTGTAATAGTTTTTGCATATTGTCTTCATAAGTAGCTTTATTTCCTGCATATCTTGCAGTGTATAGTCCAGGATCTCCGTTTAAAGCATCAACTTCTAAAATTGTATCATCTGCAACTGAAGCAATTTTACTGAAATTGAAGCAAGCCCTTGACTTTATAAACGAATTTTCTTCGATAGTGTTTCCATCTTCAATTATTTCTCCAATTTCAGGAAAATCTTTTAAAGATAGAATATTATCAAAAAACGGTTGAATCTTTATAGAAATTTCAGATATTTTGTGTTTATTTGAAGAAGCTATAACAATTTTTTTCACTTCTTAAACTAAGAAATATTTATGTGTTTTTTAAATAACTAATATTGCTTAGCTTTTCGAACATTTTATAGGCTCTGTAGCTCAGTTGGTAGAGCAGAGGACTGAAAATCCTTGTGTCGGCGGTTCAATTCCGTCCAGAGCCACTTTTAGTTATGAATTTGGATAAAAAAAATATATTACTCGTAGTATTAGTTGCACTTTTCATTGTATTTATTGGTTCGTTCTTAAGACAACCTAAAATTTATACTTTCTATAAAGAACAATTTGTACCAAGTGATATGGATACTGTTTTTGAATTTTTTTCGAGACCTGAAAACCTTGAAAAAATTACTCCAACATCAATGGGTTTTAATATTATAACACCATCTCCAATTGAAATGAAAGAAGGTGCTATAATCGATTATACTGTCAAAATTATGAGAGTTCCAATGCGATGGAGAACAATGATTACAAGCTATAAGAAAAACGAATATTTTGTTGATGAACAATTAAAAGGTCCTTATAGCTATTGGCACCATAGGCATTCATTCAAAGAAGTTGAAGGTGGTGTACTAATCATTGATGAAATTACTTATGCTCTACCCATCCAAGCGTTTAGAAAAATTGTACATCCAGTCCTCATTAAGCCTCAAATAGAGCAAATCTTTAATTTCAGATTTAAAACTATTCAAGATAAATTCAAATAATGATTAATTACATTCTTTCAAAATCAAACATATTAATTAATTATGTTGGATTCACTATTGTTTGGTTTTCATGTGTATACAGCGGTGCGCAAGGAAATCCAATTATTGCCATTATACCTACCTTCATTTTCTTATTATTACATTTCTCAATTGTTACAGATCATTTAAAGCAAGAAATCCAATTGATAATCATATCTATCATTCTTGGACTGGTTGTGGACTCCACTTTTTCTTTACTTGGGTTTGTGCAATACAACGGTACGTTAGATTTTGCGCCAAATCTAGCACCGCTATGGATAATTTGTATGTGGGCAGGTTTTACAGCTCAGATAAATCATGTGATGAAATTTTTGATAGGTAAATATACACTGATTTGTTTCTATGGATTACTAGCACCTTTAGCATATATTGCTGGGGAAGGCATTGGTGCAGCAATAGTTGAAGATACTTATCTATCTTATGGTTTTATAAGCATAGCTTGGTCAATAAGTTTATTATCTTTATTCAAAATTTCAGAAAACCTCATGAGTAAATAAAATGAGTAGAATTATTCTTTTAATTACATTATTTATTTTTGGTTGTGCATCACAAAAACCAATTGAACCCAATCAAGTCGTAGATTTCGATGTTCCTGAGCAATGGGAGATTAATATTTCACAGAATTTAGATTTTGATCAAAAATGGTGGAGTATTTTTAATGATGATAATCTTAATTCATTTGTGGTTGAATTCATGGATGAAAATATTAGTCTCGAAAAAGCAATGCTTAATACTAGAAAAGCCAAGCAAGCTTCAGTTATAGCAACAGGTAGCTTATTACCTTCAATTTCTATAAGTAGTGGTGTCGTAGAGTCAGAACAGAATACTGCTGGTATCCCCACAGTATTTTCAGCCTTATTAGGTCAATCATCAGATGAAGTAACTGTATTCACTCAAGAAAATTATAACTTATCTCTTGGTACTCAATGGGAAATTGATTTATGGGGCAAACTTCGTCAAGGAAGAATTGCAACTAAACAACAATATTTATCTGCTAAGTATTTTGAAGATTTCCTTAAGCTTTCACTTACTGCTGAAGCATCTAAACTTTACTTTGCAATAATAGAAGCAGAGCAAGTTTTAAACAACGCATCAAAAAAACTTAAGAATGCAGAAACTATTTTTGAGTTATACTCTTTACGCTACAACAAAGGGAGTATTTCCATACAAGCGTATCAGCAATCAAAAATAATATTTAATGCTACAAAATCTGATTATAATAACAAACTTTTAATGGTCAATACTCTTAAAAGGGAAGCTAGACTACTTGTAAAAGACTATCCTTCAACAGAATTTTTAGTTAATAATAATTTTCCTAAAAAATTACCAAGTATTCCAAATACTCTTCCTGCAGATATTGTAAAAAGAAGACCAGATCTAATTGCTCAACAATATAATCTACTTGCTAATAAAGCATTAGACAGACAAGCGCTTCTTACTTTATTCCCCACATTCAGTCTTAGTGGAAGCTATGGAAGCTCGTCAAATGATTTAGAAGACTTAACGAATGAAGATTTTTCAGTATGGAACAAAGGATTAAACGTTTTTATGCCAGTATTTAATGCAGGAAAACTTATTGCAAATAAAAGATTGGCTAAATCTAACAGGGAAATTGCAATGCTTGATTTTGTTAATGCTCTGTTAACTGCATATAAAGAAATAGAAAGTGGATTTGAATCTGACTTGACTTCAAATCAAGCTTTAGAAATAATTAATGAAAATATTGTTTTATCTGAAAATATTTACAATACAACTTTTGATGGATTCATGAAAGGATCTTCATCATTTGAAGATACTATTAATGCCAATAATGCACTTTATGATAATCTTGATTTAAAAGCTCGATTAGAAAAAGTTCGCATAGAACAGAGAATAAATTTAATTTTAGCTCTTGGCGGAGGGTTTAACATAACAAATGATTAAAAAATTAAAACCTTTATTTATTTTATTGGGAGCATTTGCTTTATCGTATTTGCTCTGGTTTCTAGGACAGGTTAAGCCTGACCCAGTTGAAGAATTACCTCCACCAGATGTTATTATTGAAATTTTAACACCAAAAGATTTTCAAGTTCAAATAAGTTCAAACGGTACAACAACTCCTCTTACTCAAACAGTGTTAACCGCAGAAGTAGGTGGTGAAGTTATTTATCGTTCAAAAAAGTTTGCAGAAGGTGCATCAGTTATAGAGGGTGAAATTCTAGCAAAAATTGATGATACAGATTTACAGCTTCAATACAAAAATGCCTTATTACAATTGGCGAATGCTGAAGTACAATATTCTCTACAATTAGCTGAAGCCGAAGTTGCAAAAGAAGCTTGGGATAAAATTGGCGATGGAGTTGCAAGTGATTTAACTCTTAAAAAACCGCAATTGAAACAAGCAGAAGCTTTATTAGAGGTTGCAAAAGCACAAGTAAGTTCTGCAGCAAAAAAATTAAATAAAACTGAGATTATTGCTCCATATGCTGGAAGAATTCAAAATGTTAATATTGATTTGGGAACTACAATTATTCCTGGTCAACCAGTTGGAGCTATGTATACATCAAGTGAAATTGAAATTACATTAGCTGTGAAAGATAATGATTTACAATTTTTAAGTATTCCAATGGATGGAAGAAAACTTAATCCAAGTGAACAAGCATCGGTAGTAATTGAAAGTTTTTACAAAGGAAAAACTCAATCTTGGGAAGGTAAACTTGAAAGAGTTGACGGGGTTATAGATCCTATAACAAGAATGATTAATCTGATAGCGGTCTTTAAAAATGACTTTATTGAAACAGATAAACCTAATCTTCCTATTGGTCTTTTTGTTGAAGCAAAAATTGATGGCATTACATTAAAGAATATTTTTGAGATTCCAATTAATTCTATTTCAAAAGACAATGAAGTATATATTGTCGATAAAGATAATCAGCTAGAGTTAAGAAAATTAACCGTTTTAAAAAAATATAGTGAATTTGTAATTATTAAAGATGGATTAAGAGCTGGAGAAAGGATTGTTACTTCAAAACTCTCGACAGCTTCGAACGGAATAAAAGTTAACCCAGTTTATAATAAATAATGCGTAGTATAGTTACTTGGTTTGTTAATAATAGTGTTCCTGCAAATCTTTTTATGTTTTTTTTGATAGTAGGTGGGTTTTTTGTATCATATCCTTCAATAAAAGCTGAATTCTTTCCAGTACCAGATCCAAAAGCAGTAACGATTATAGTACCATACCCTGGAGCTTCTGCTTCAGAAGTTGAAGCTTCAATTTCCTCAAAGATTGAGGATCGACTAGAAGGTGTTGCAGGAATAAAAAAAATCAATTCAAATTCTTTAGAAGGTGGTGGATATGTAGGAGTTAGAATTTTCGCTAGTGCTGATTTCGATAACACGTTTGAAGAAATCAAAACTATTGTTGATGGAATAACAACATTTCCAGAGAATAGTGAAGAACCTATTATCAAGAAACTTGAAATAACCGAAAAAGTTTTGGATGTTGTTATTCATGGTGATGTAGATGAAAACGTTCTATTGAGTGTAACAAAAAGCATCAATAATGAAATAAAAAATCTTAGTGAAGTTTCATTTACAGAAATTTATGGAAATAGAAACAGGGAAATATCAATTGAGATTTCTGAAAATAGTTTAGAAAAATATAATCTAACTTTTGATGAGATTGCATTTGCTATAAATATGGGTTCAATCGATTTACCTGGTGGCGTTATCTCTAGTACTAAAGGCGACCTACTTATAAGAACAGTTGGTCAGTCATACAAAGGAGATGAATTTGAAAATATTGTAATTAGAACAAATGCAAATGGTAGTACTCTGCTCTTGAAAGATGTTGCAGTCATTAAAGATACTTTTGAAGATGTAGATAAATTCTTCAAATGGAATGGTACTAAAGCAATGTTTATAAGTGTAAATCTAGTTGGTGACCAAGATGTTTTGGATGCCTCTGATCAGCTAAGGAATTTTGTAAAAAATAAAAAAAATGATATGCCTGAAAATATTCAAATTGACTATTGGTATGATCAAGCAAGATTTCTCGAGGACAGAATAAATATTCTATACAAAAATTTTGCAATTGGAATGTGTTTAGTACTAATTCTTTTAACTATGTTTTTAAGACCTTCAGTCGCTTTTTGGGTTGCCATGGGTATTCCCATATCTTTTGGAGGAGCATTATTATTACTACCACTATTAGGAGTTACAATAAATGTTTTATCAACTTTTATGTTTATAGTTGTACTTGGAATTGTAGTTGATGATGCTATTATTGTTGGAGAAAATGTATTTCGTAGAAGAATTAAGCTTAAAGAAGATAACTTTACTTCAACTGTAAAAGGTACTATGGAAGTTATGCTTCCAGTTTTCTTTGGAATTTTAACAACAATAGTTGTTTTTGCTCCTATGCTTGATTTAGCAGGTGATACTGGTCCAATATGGAGAACATTTCCTTTAACAGCTATTCCTATTTTAGTTTTTTCACTTGTAGAATCAACTACAATTCTACCTGCACATTTAAATCATGCCGGTGAATGGTTTCAATATCGTTTTGTAAAATTTGGAAACATTTTAGGATCAGCAAGAAATTATTTTTCAAAAAAATTATATACTTTTGTTGATGATAATTGGCTTCCCTTAGTTAAAAAGTCTATTAAAAATCGTTATCAAACTGTTTCAATTTTTGTAGGTGTATTACTTATTTCATTTTCATTACTTGCTGGTGGATGGGTAAAGTGGCAGTTTTTCCCAGTATTAGAAGCTGAAGAAGTTGCAATTGTTATTGATCTACCAGAAGGAACACCAATTAATACGACAGAAAAAGTAACAAAAATGGTTGAGACGGAAGCTTTAAAACTAAAAAATGAATTAAATACAGAAAATAATAAAAAGATAATATCCCATGTTATGACAACTGTTGGTGATCAATATTTTAGTGCCCAAGAAGCAGAGAGCAGTCCAACTGGTCCAGTGCTCAAAGCTAGCTCAACCCCTCATCTTGGAGAAGTCGTAGTCATATTGACACCTGCAGATAGTAGATGGGGATTAACTGGTGCCTATGATATTATTAATATTTTAAGAGAAAGAGTTGGGATTATTCCTGGTGTTGAAAGATTGAATTTTAGCGCAAATATCTTTAGTGCTGGTAAACCGATTCATTTTGAATTTTCAGGAAATAATTTTGATGATTTAAATCGAGTAATTAAAAATACTAGATTACTTCTTAGCAATTATGCTGGAATATATGATCTAAATGATTCCGATAAAATTGGTAAAAGTGAACTTCAAATTGAACTTCTCCCAGCGGCTGAAGCATATGGTTTAACTACAGCCATTATTGCAAAACAAGTTAGACAAGCATTCTATGGAGAAGAAGTTCAAAGAATTCAACGCCAAGATGATGATATAAAAGTTATGTTAAAGCTAACAAAATCGGAGAGGGATAACGCTAGAACGCTTGAAAATTTAAGAATCAGAACTAATACTGGTATAAAAATTCCGTTATACGCTGTGGCAAAAGTAAAGGAAATTCCAGGAAAATCTGCAATTAAGAGAATTGATGGTAAACGAGTTGTTGAAATTACCTCAGATGTAGATATTAGTAA
>Ga0208624_1000336_pt1 | contig 24478 bp, 24 predicted proteins | sample Knorr_S23_td_DCM_FD_185607 | JGI IMG/M metagenome (GOLD analysis project Ga0208624, IMG submission 185607) | Marine microbial communities from Southern Atlantic Ocean transect - Knorr_S23_td_DCM_ad_71m_LV_A (SPAdes) (version 2) | ecosystem: Environmental > Aquatic > Marine > Oceanic | place... | reverse complement strand
ACAATACCGGTATGACGATAATGTTGACCACTCATAATATGGAGGAAGCCGAAACGCTTTGTGACAAAGTTGCTATTATGAATAAAGGCAAGATTATTGCTGAGGGAGAGCCTAAGAATCTCATTGAACAATATGACTCTGAGGAAAATGAAAAGGGTAACTTAGAAAATGTTTTTCTACATTTAACAGGAAAGGAATTAGTATAGAAATGATTTCATCTCTCCAACTTCATTTAGCCGGAGTCTTTCTTAAAATTTTTTTGCGAAACAGGCAGGCTATTTTATTTAGTCTTTTTTTTCCTTTGATTTTCATTGGCGCTTTCTCTTTTTCTGGCGGCAGTAGTGAAGCAATCAATATTGGTATTACCGACGAATCTAAATCCGAATTTTCTCGTGAGTTTATTGCAAATCTTGCACGGGAAGAATCTTTAAATCTTATAGAGGATGATTTTGAATCTTTAAAATTATCTTTGATTGAAGGAGAAATTAGAGGACTTGTTTTGATTCCAACCAATTTCAGAGATATAAATAATCTTGATGCATTAAAGTTTTATGTAGATGCCTCTCAAACTAGACAGGTGAATGGCATAAAACGAGTAATAGAGTCTTCACTTCTTTCGGTTGAAAGGAATATTCGTAATATTAAGCCTTTGTTCGAGTTAGAGCTTGAAGACGTAAAAGCACGACCACAGAGATATATAGATTTTTTGTTACCCGGACTACTAGCCTTTATGATTATGAATCTAAGCATAGCTGGTTCGGGCTTTAATGTCGTTGAATACAGGAGAAGAGGAATACTAAAAAGGCTTTTTGTCACTCCTATAAGACCCAGAGACTTCATAACATCTATAGTTCTAGCTCGCATGTTGATAGTTCTTGTTCAATTATCTGTGGTTTTATCTATAGCTCTTTTCTTGTTAGATATTAAAATAATTGGAAGTTACTTTTCATTTTATTCTACCGTCATACTAGGAACTTTTATTTTTCTTTGTATTGGATTTGCTTTGGGTAGTCTTGCAAAGACCCAAGAGGGTATCAGGCCTATTGTTGGATTAGTAACTTTTCCTCAAGTAATACTGTCTGGTGTATTTTTTCCAATAAGCTCTATGCCAGAATTTGTTCAACCGATAGTTTATTCCTTACCGTTAAGTTCTGTGGTTTCTTCCCTCAGAGAGATAGCTAATGATGGAGCAAGTTTTATATCTTTTAGTTATTCAACTGCTGGTGTTTTAATTTGGGTCTTAGTATCTTTTCTAATTGCTACACGTTTTTTTGTATGGAAGGAGGTAGCGAAGTAAGAATGAATCTTGATAAATTCAAAAACCCAAGAAAACTCTTGAATGCTTGGGAGGCACAAGCTTTAGCAACTTTGACCTCTAAAGGATTGCCAAATTCTTTTAAAGCTGTGTCTGAACTCATAAAGGATGAATCTAAAGATTCTGAAACTATCACAGCAGCAGAAATACTTTTCTGGGGGAGGGTATGGAGGCAATCAAAAACTAAAGAAGAGGTTGTAACTTCTTGGAACCATTTGCTTAGACTTATTAAGCATAATAATTATCAGAGTATTGCATCTTTTGAAGAGGGTAAGAAATCTATGGAAGGACTATCTGAAAGAGTCGATCTACCAGTAAAGGAGAGAATTCTTGAACTTTTAAGCGAGGGATTAGAACCCGAAGAGATAATTATGAGAGGTTTTAGTTTTGAAAAAGTTACTGAGGCTTTGAAAAATGACTCATAATAAGATAGATCTTCCTGAAAAAATTTGTATTAATTGCAATCGGCCATTTACATGGAGAAAAAAATGGGAAAGAAGCTGGGATGAAGTGAGATTTTGTAGCAAAAAATGTAAAGGGGAATATAAGTGAATAGGGTCGAGAAAATAATTTTAATAATATTGGCTGTAGAGCATCTAGGTTTTGGTCTGTACGGCTTGTATACCCCTAATTCAATAGCTGAATTAACGGGTTATGTCTTGAATAGTGAGTTTGCTACATCAGAGATAAGGGCATTTTACGCATTAATTTCGGCATTAGGATTTATGGCCTTATTTGCTATTTTTATAGGTTCCATAGTTAGGCAAACTTACATTCTCTATGCTTTTATCTTTGGCAGTATTCTAACTGGGCGCTTAATCAATTTTTCTATTACAGGAGAGTCGAGCACTGCAATAAATGTTGCCATGGTTGCAGAAGCTATTGTCATTGCACTCTGCATTTGGCGATTGATAGCATTGAAGAACACTAATGCAGAAATAATTAAATGAGCTCTAACACTATAACCATGATATTTTGTTTAGGGGGTATAACCTTTTTATCCAATTGGTTATTTTTTCTTAATTGGTATTTTAAAAATAATTCATTGCAGATAACTCGTAAAATCCAACAAGTAAAAATCTTCTTGGCTTGCTTGCTCATTTCCATTTTTGGAGTATTGGGAACTGGTGTTATATTTGTTTCGGCATTAATGTTTTCTCACGGTTAAAGAATTTAGATATGGACAATAAATATTCTCTTCATAACTATTCACGGCCTAACCTTGAGCTTCCACAAAAAAATTCTAAGCTCCTTCTCCATAGTTGTTGCGCACCTTGCGCGGGAGAAATAATGGAAGCTGTAGCAGCTTCTAACATTGAAACTACTGTTTATTTTTATAATCCTAATATTCACCCCATTGAAGAATATGAAATGAGAAAAGATGAGAATAAAAGATTTTGTGATGCATTAGGATTTAATTTTATTGATGCTGATTATGATAAAGAAAAGTGGTTTGAGCGAGTTAAGGGTCTTGAGAATGAACCTGAAAGAGGGGAAAGGTGCACAAAATGCTTCGATATGAGATTTGAAAGATCAGCACTATACGCAAGTGAAAATGGTTACGCTGTTTATGCTACTACCTTAGGTATATCGAGATGGAAAGATATGAAACAAATCAATGATGCTGGGCATAGAGCAGCAAAAAGGTATGAACAGGTTAGTTATTGGGATTTCAATTGGAGAAAGCAGGGAGGTTCTTCAAGAATGATTGAAATATCAAAAAGAGAAGAATTTTATCAACAAGAATACTGCGGCTGTGTTTACAGTTTGAGAGATACCAACAGATGGCGTAAAGAGAAGAATAGGCCTAGGATAAAACGCGGAATAAAATTTTATAATATTTCATGAAACAAATTATTGCCATTGGTGGCGGGGGATTTGGAAGAAATCCAGGCGAAGGTCTAATCGAACAATATATTTTGGATCAGACCGGCAAAAACAAACCAAACATATGCTTTATTCCGACTGCGACAGGAGATAATGAAGCTTACAAGGTTAATTATTACACTACTTTCTCTAAGTTAGATTGTAATCCAGTTCATTTAGATTTTTTTAAAAGGACACCGGATCTAGAAAAGTTGATCAGCGAACAAGATGCAATTTTTGTTGGAGGTGGCAATACAAAGAGCATGTTGGCAGTGTGGAAAGATTGGGGATTGGATAGCTTGCTCCTGAAGGCCTACGAAGCCGGAGTTGTTATGAGCGGTGTCAGTGCTGGCGCTAACTGTTGGTTTGAAAGAGCTGTTGTAGATTCATGGGAAGATGAGCTCAAGGTTATAGACTGCATGGGATTTGTAAAAGGAAATTTTTGTCCGCATTATGACGAAGAACCCCAGAGACGTCCTTCAGTAAAATCTTTCCTAGAAGGAGATATCTTTAGCGTTTGTTATGCCTCTGAAGGCAATGCTGCCCTTCATATAAAGGATGATAATGATTATCTATCGGTTGATTTTGGTAAACAAAAGCAGTCATATCTTGTTTCACTTGCTCAAGGTAAAGTATCGGAAGTAGCTTTTGAATCTCTATCTTTAAAGACTTAAAAAAACTAAAAAGTTATCTCTCAAAAATATATAACTCCTGTTAGAATGCCTGAGTTCTTTGGACCGGTAGTTCAGTTTGGTTAGAACGCCGCCCTGTCACGGCGGAGGTCGCGAGTTCGAGTCTCGTCCGGTCCGCCACTACAAGCTCTATAGTCAAATGGTTTCAGTGGCCCTCTCATCTATTTTATCCTCTATAGCTAAAGGTACTGGGCTCTTTTGTGCCCTTTTATAAGGTTTAACACGAAAATAAATTATTTATACAATTATGATATGAAATTCTTATCTCTTATCTGTGCATTATTATTTTTTCAAGTTTCCAACGCTGAGTACTTAGAGAATCTTAAAATAAAGAAAGTTGTAGATGGAGATACTGTGCATGTCTATTTCAAAGAAGAGGTTTACAAAATCAGACTTACAGAAATTGATGCTCCTGAACGAGATCAACCTTATGGAAGTGATTCAACTCAATATCTAAAAGATCTTTTGAAAGAGGGAGAGGTCGATGCGGATATCTCTGGAACAGATAGGTATGGTAGAAAACTAGGAAGACTATACTGGAAAGGAAAGGATATTAACCGCAAGCTCGTATCAGCCGGTTATGCTTGGGTCTACGATAAATATGTCACTGACAATTCATTTTATGAAGACCAATCAAAAGCTAGAAATTTAAAAAAAGGTTTGTGGGCTGATTCAAGTCCTGTTGAGCCATGGGAATGGAGAAAGTCAAAAAGGTAAGCATGGAGTTCAAAAGACACTTATGAAAGGAATTACATAAATGAGTAATGATTCGCTAACTAAGTATATTTGGCTAGTTGTTAATTTCTTAAGTTTTAACTCACTTCATCGGTGTAATTTTTCTATTATAATGTTAAGAGGAGAATTTAAATGAAGTGGTCTTATACCGATGGGAAGCTTAACGTAAGTTCAGAAGAAGTTGAGCAACAGTTTTTATTAAAAGAACTTATCGAAGAAGCCTCAAGACATCAGGCTTACCAAAAAAAGATCTTTATACTATTTGTAACTATATCTCTGGTTTTATATTTCCTTCAAAGTTATGGAGGAGAAATACCGTTAGATGCTTCAGCTTATTTTTACGTAGGTTACTTTGCTACACCTTTAATTTTATCTGGAATAATCTCATCAATTGCTTATGTATTAATGAGGAAGCCTCCAAAGAGAGTCCGCAACTTGCACAAACAATTTAAAGATTAATAAAAAGTTCTTGCTGACCCTCCATCCACCTGAATGGCCAAACCTGTCATGTAGTTTGCTTTATCTGATGCTAAAAACGTAATTAATCCAGCCAAATCTTCAGCTTCCCCAACTCTTTTCATAGGAATGTTTGATGCAATTGTTGCTTCAATCTCATCTTTGGTTTTACCTGTTGCTTTTGATTGCGAATCTAAGATTGATTCAACTCTCTCAGTTCGTGTGTATCCGGGGCAAACAGTATTTACTGTAATTCCATCAGGAGCAATTTCATCTGATAGGGCCTTAGCCCATCCAAGTACCCCCATTCTTAAACTGTTCGATAGAAATAATCCGGTGACTGGGGTCTTCACAGAAACTGATGAAATATTTATTATTCGCCCCCATTCGTTTTTTTTCATGTCGGGTATTACAAGTTTTGATAATCTCAAACATGACATCATTGTCGAATTAAAGGCTTTTTGCCAATCGGTATCTTCGAGATTTTCGAAGGTGCTTGGCGGCGGGCCGCCTGTGTTATTGACCAATATATCTATTGAACCTAAGTAATCTTTTGCATCTTTGTAGAGTTTCGTTATTTCTTCAGGAATATCTAAGTTAGCTTCTATAGCTATAATTTTTATTTTATCGTCAACCTTTTCCTGTATTTCTTGTTTACAAGCATTTATTTTTTGTTGGTCTCTTGAGCATATTGCAAGATTTACTCCCTCTGAAGCTAGGTGTAATGCAGCAGCCTTGCCTAATCCTTGACTAGAAGCACAAACAAGAGCATTTTTATTTTTTAGATTAAGATTCATTTTTATTTAAAACTTTTGTGTCAAAGTATCATAATAATTGAGTATTATTGTTTAGCTAATATAAAAATTGGGGAATTTATGATGAGATTTGTGTCGAAAGGGATTTTACTTTATCTGGTTTTGATAAGCTTTTATCTTTATCCCAATTCCTATGAAGCCTCTGCATCTGGGATGTCATATGAGAGACTTCAAAAAATTGCCCCCACTTTAAATGAGCTATATTTGAAGACTGGAAAATTTCCAGGTTTCATCTCTGCTGTTGCGAGGAAAGGTAAAGTGGTTCACTACGAGACTTTAGGCTTTGCTGATATTGAGACAGGAGAAAGTTTAAAAAGAGACTCTCTCTTTAGAATTTATTCAATGAGCAAGCCAATTACTGGAGTTGCTCTTATGATTCTATTGGAAGAGGGCAAAGTAAGATTGAATGATCCTGTTTCTTTGTATATTCCTGAGTTTGGAGAGACAAAAGTTCTGGTCTTAAAGGATGATGGTAATTCTGAATTAGTTGATCAGAAGAAAAAAATGACGATTAGAGATTTGGCAACTCACACTTCGGGCCTTGCTTACGACTTCACTGCAAATAAAGAGCTTGCCAAAATATATCGAGAAAATAATCTCAGCCCATATTTCTCGATAAGCAATATCACTAAAGAAAATCTAGCGAGTGGAATGATTAATGCAGAAAAGCCTTACGATGATATATGTGATTTTGCTGAAACATTAGCAACAAAAGCACCTTTGATGCATCAACCTTCAGAAAATTACACTTATTCTGTTGGTATGGATGTTCTTGGCTGTGTGATCGAGAGAGCTTCAGGTATTCGCTTCGATCAATTTCTTGAACAAAAGATTTTTAAGCCACTCAATATGAACGATACTTTTTTTACAGTTCCTGAATCAAAAAAAGACAGATTTACAAGCTTATATGCAGAAATAAAAGATCTCAGAAGATTTTTCCCTGAATTAGATCAGAGCCTTCCGAAGGATTTGACTATGTTGCGGGTTGACACTAAAAAAATGAGTCCTTATTTTCAGGAAGCCACAGTATTTGATGGTGGATCTGGCCTAGTTTCTTCAACAGAAGATTATTTAAAATTTGCTCAAATGTTACTTAACGGGGGAGTGCTTGGAGATCAAAGAATCATAAGCAGAAAGTCAGTTGAGCTGATGTCTGGAAATCATTTGCCAGATTCCTTTTCCTCGGATGCCTATCTAGAAACAGCAGGGGGTTATAGGCGCGGTGCTGGCATTGGATTAACTGTTGGTGTTTTGACTGACCCTGCAAAAGCAGGTCAATATGGCTCCAAGGGAATGTTTTTTTGGGGAGGAGCAGCTTCTACTATTTTTTGGATAGATCCTGAAGAAGATCTTGTGGCTGTATTGATGACTCAAGTTCTTGGTAGTTCGGAGCGTTTAAGAGAAACTTATTCAGCACTTGTCTATCAAGCAATTGATGACTAACCGAGAGATATGAAAGGGTATTGCTTAATTATTTTTGCTTGTTTGCTATCGCCGCTTGGCGTGGTTTCTGAATTACCAATTATTGAATATAAATCTATTCATCATCCGGTTATAAGCAAAACTGGAATGGTTGTCTCCCAAAGAGAGATTGCAAGTAAAGTTGGGGCCGAAATTTTACGAAAAGGGGGTAATGCAGTTGATGCTGCAGTTGCAACCGGCTTAGCTTTAGCTGTTGTATTGCCACGAGCAGGCAATATTGGTGGGGGAGGTTTTATGTTGGTCTATCTGAAAGATTTAGATAAAACTATCGCAATAGATTATAGAGAAAAAGCTCCAAAAGCAGCTTACAGAGACTTATTTTTAGATGAAAAGGGTAATTACGACAGGAAAAAAGCGCAATTTTCATTACTCTCAGCAGGAGTTCCAGGAACCGTAGCCGGTTTACATCTCGCCTTGATCAAATACGGCACCATGAGCTGGGAAGAAGTTATTGAGCCTGCTATTACTTTAGCTAAGGATGGTTTTCCTATTCCTCATGATTTAGCAAATATTCTTGCTTCTGAGAATTACAAAAAAAGACTTACTTCTACTGCTGCTGGTTCAAAATCATTTTATAAAGAAGGTCTCAAGAATTATGTTGCAGGGGAAATATTGGTACAAAAAGATTTAGCATGGTCTCTAGGACAACTAAAGGACTTTGGACCAAAGGCGTTTTATGAAGGAGAAATTGCAAAAAAAATAGTTCAAGAAATGGAAAAAAACGGAGGCTTGATTACATTGCAAGATCTCAAAAATTATAGACCTGTAGAACGAGAACCTGTTAAAGGCACATATCGTGGATACGACATTATTTCTATGCCGCCAGCAAGTTCAGGAGGTATTCATTTAATTCAGATGCTGAATATGCTTGAACAATTTCCTTTAAAAGATCTAGGATTTGGCAGTGCAAAAACAATTCATTTAATGGCCGAGGTAATGAAAAGAGCTTATTCAGACCGAAGTAAACACCTTGGTGATATGGATTTTTATGCTGTTCCTTTTGGTTTAATGAATAAAGATTATGCATCAAAGTTAAACGAAAAAATCTCTATTGATCAGGTAACCCCTTCAAAAGACATAAATCCAGGTGATCCTTATCCTTATGAAAGTCCTGATACAACTCATTTTTCAGTGATGGATAAATACGGAAACGTTGTTTCTAATACCTATACTTTAAATTTTTCTTATGGCTCCGGTATTGTCATACCCGGAACAGGAATGTTAATCAATAATGAGATGGATGACTTTTCTTCGAAACCAGGTGTTCCTAATGGTTACGGCCTTTTAGGTTCTGAAGCTAATTCTATTCAAGGAGATAAAAGACCCTTAAGTTCAATGACTCCAACTATAATTTTTAAAGATAAGAATCCTTATTTTGTGCTAGGAAGTCCTGGGGGAAGTAGAATTATAACAACCGTATTACAAGTTGCATTGAATGTAATGGAACATGATATGAATATAGCTCAAGCTGTGAATAGTCCTCGCATGCACCATCAATGGCTTCCTGAAGTGTTGATGCTCGAGGATGGCTTTAGTCCAGATACAATAGAAATTTTAGAGAATAAAGGCTACCAAATTTATCCTTCTCGAACTATGGGGAGCGTTCAAGCAATAGTCAAAGAAGGTGATTATTTTTACGGAGCTGCTGATCCAAGAAGGCCTGACTCAGGCGCTGTTGCGCCTTAATTCATGAGAAGACTTCTAATTACATTTATATGTTTTTCCCTGATGTCTTCTTTATCGGCAAGAACTCAAACAACTTTAGACTATCAGAGTATAAGTCATCCAGTAATTGGAGAAAATTTTATGGTTTCTACTCAGAATAGGTATGCAACTGAGATTGGTTATGAGATTTTAAAAAAAGGAGGCAATGCTGTTGACGCAGCAGTGGCAGTGGGCTTTGCTCTAGCTGTAACTCTTCCCAGAGCAGGAAACTTAGGGGGAGGGGGTTTCATTCTCATTTATGAGAAGGAAACTCAAAAGGTTTCTTCGATAGATTATCGCTCGGCAGCACCAGTGGCTACTAAAAGCGAGATGTTCATATCTGATAATAAAGTACAAAGATTTGGCCATCTTGTGAATGCAGTTCCTGGTTCTGTTGCCGGTCTTCTCAAGGCCCATAAAGATCATGGAAGTTTACCCTTGCCTGAACTTCTGAAACCCTCAATTGAACTTGCAAGAGAGGGTTTTGAGGTAAGTTATGACCTCAATTATGTCCTTGAGTGGGGCAAAGAATCCATGTTGATGAATGAAACTTCTAAAAAAAAGTTTTATGACCAATCTTTAGAACCTGTAAAGGTAAAATCTATCTTCAAACAACCTTTACTTTCCAAAACTATAGAGAAGATTGCTATGAATGGTAAAGAAGCATTTTATGAAGGAGAAATTGCTAAGTGGATAGTAGATGAATCTCTATCTAATGGAGGTTTTATAACCATTCAGGATATGTCTTCATATGAAGCGAAATACCGAAAACCACTGGTGACTTCCTACCGTGGCTATAAAATTGTGACTATGGGTCCGGCTGCGAGTGGAGGTTTAGTTCTACTTCAAACACTGAACATAATGGAAAACTTTGACCTGAAAGAATCTGGCCACAACTCTGCTGAAACGATACATATTTTATCAGAAGCAATGCAAAGAGCTTTTGCTGATAGAGCTAAATATCATGGTGATCCAGATTTTTATGATGTACCCGTTTCAGAGATGCTTAACAAAGAATATTCCAAAGAAAGGGCACTTACTATTGGCAATAAAAGATCGAAAGACGGAGAGATATATCCGGGTGATTTAAAAAAATATGATGAAAGTCCTGATACGACACATTATTCAATTATCGATTCTTATGGAAATGCTGTTTCAAATACTTATACGTTAGGTTCTTCATTTGGTTCAGGTGTAACCATTTCAAAAGGTGGATTCTTGATGAACAATCAAATGAGAAATTTTTCTCATTTTTATGGTACTGAAGAAATGACATTTGGTTCAAGTGAAGCAAATAAATTAGAGCCTGGTAAGAGGATGATAAGTACCCAAACACCCACATTGGTCTTTGATGAAGATGATAATCTTATGATGATACTTGGCTCTCCTGGAGGTGGAAGAATTCCAAATATAATTACACAAGTAATTAGTAATGTAATTGATCATGGATTAAGTTTTACGGAAGCTGTTATGGCACCAAGAATTAATCAAAGGCTTGAGGGTAAATTACAGCTTGAAAATGGATTTAGTCCCGACACAATAAAGCTACTGATTGAAAAAGAACATACGCCTGAAAGTTCAATGACTATGGGCAGTGTACAAGCAGTATTTCTTGAGAATGAAAAGCTTTACGGTGTATCAGACACAAGAAGACCTGGATCAGCTTCAATGGGAGACTAAAGTAAAAAATAAGGCACTAGTACTACAGAGACAAAAGATACAATTAGAATCCCCAAAATATTCACAAGAAATCCAGCTCTAGCCATTTCTGGAACTCTAATCAATCCTGAACCAAAAACAATTGCATTTGGTGGCGTAGCAACAGGAAGCATAAAGGCGCAACTTGCTGCAAGTCCTACTGCTGCTGTTAGAAGAATGGGGTTAAAGTCAGATTGTATAGCGACAGCCGCCACGACCGGTAGAAAAGTTGCAGTAGTAGCAAGATTAGAAGTTAGCTCAGTTAAAAAAAGTATCATGGACACTGTTAGTACAACCAATAAAACTAAACTTATACCTTCCGGTAGCAAGTTGCCAATCCAAATTGCAAGACCTGTCGTTTGAACTGCATTTGCTAGACTTAAACCTCCACCAAATAATACCAACAGACCCCAAGGCACATTTTCTTGTGCATCCTTCCAGTCGAGTAAGGATCCCTTGGTCTCCTTGCTACCGCTTGGAATTAAGAAAAGAGCAAGCGAAGCTATCATTGCAATACCTGCATCGGACAAACCACTCAATAAGCTGAAGTCATCTAATAGAGTTCTTAGCATCCAAGCCAAAGCAGTAAGAACAAATACTATTAAAACTTTCATTTCATTTGAACTTAAGTTTCCTAATTCATTTTTCATTTTAATTAGCAAGTCTTTTGTAGCAGATGATGTTTCAAAATTAACTTTAAAAATAACCTTCGTAAGAATAAACCAACAACCTGGTAGCATTACACAGCTTAGAGGGACGCCTACTTTCATCCAATCAATAAAACTAATGTCCAAATCATAATTATCAGCCATAAATGCAGCCAGCATGCCATTTGGTCCAGTTCCAATTAAAGTGGACATACCTCCTATAGTTGCTCCGTAAGCAATACCGAGCAGAAGAGCTAATTGAAAGGAATTAAGTTCCTGAGTGCTTGTATCTTTCACGGTTTCTTTTACCACAGTTATCACGGCCAAACCGATGGGCAAAAGCATTATAGTAGTGGCAGTATTCATGACCCACATGCTAATAACAGCTGCGGTTATCATAAAGCCTAAAATCAACGAAGAGCCTTTCGACCCTGCGTTGTTAAGGACTAATAATGCTATCCTTTTATGTAAGTCCCATTTCTGTATAGCTGTGGCTAGTAAAAAACCACCCAAAAATAAAAAAACTATTTTATTAGCATATGGATTAGCTGCTTCTTGAATATCAACCACTCCCAACATAGGAAATATCGCAAGAGGAACAAAAGCAGTGACAGCTACAGGAACTGCTTCCGTAGCCCACCATGTCCCCATGAGCAAAAAAATAGCAGCAGTTCTTTGTGCCTCAACGGACAATCCTTCTGGATTAGGAAGAATTAGCACAATAATTGCTAATGTAAGTCCTAGCAGAAAACCTTTGTTATTGAATGCGAAATTTATCACTCGTTAATTCTAAGAAAAAAAGGGAGCAAATGCTCCCTTTTTGTCATGTAAACATTACATTCTCAATCTGAAATCAAGATAGTAATTCCTACCATAGTCTTGATGAGCATCCGCAAAGAATCCATAAAATCTATCAGCTAATGGAGCCCTTTCATCATCAATATTTTTTACAGCTAATTTGATTCTGGCATCGTAATCTCCGATATCGAAATTGTAGTAGACAGAAACATTGGTGGTCCTCATTCCAGGAATCATGAATCTTGTTCCATCGGATCTAGTTTCACTGCTTTGATAAAACTTACCTTTTCTCAGAGTAGAGATCTGAGCACCCCAATCACCATATCTGTAATTAAGTTTCATGCTAGTTTTTTTGACGTAATTTCCATCTTGAAGCGCCAAGTCGCCGAAACCTGCAAGGGTGACGTTGAAAGGAATAATACCACTTTCCTGTGCTGCTGCTAGTTGAGCATAAGTAGCAGTTGGTTTTTGATAAAACTTATCAGTTTCTGAGTGATTTATTGAGAGCTTAAAGCTACCAATGTCAGTATCAACATCATAATAAATTCCTAGGTCATCTCCCTCTATAGTCCTAGTAGCAGCATTAGCATATGGATCTGTAGCTACGAGCACTTCTCCAACAGGACAGATTCCTGCATTAGTAAAAGCTGCTAATTCTGCTTCGGAATATGAGAAATCAGTATCTCTTGTAACAAATGGATTGCTGTATCCAGAACAATTATCTGTCCCGTAGTTTATAAGATTTATTAAATCATTTACGACAACATTACTTCTTCCCAGTAATACGATAGTATTTTCCTTCTCAATTGACCATTCGTCATAAGTAATTGTCAAACCTTCGATTAGATCAGGTGTCCACACAAAACCAACTGAGTAGTTATCTGATTCCTCAGGTTTGAGATCTGGATTACCGATTCTAAAACTTTGGATTGAATATCTATCATCAAGAGCAAAACTGTTGCTTCCTCCAATGTAAACTCCAACGGCATCATTTACATTTCCATATCTTGTTACATAAAGCTGATTCTTTTGTATGAGATTTGGAACTCTAAATGAAGTTGAGAAAGAGCCTCTGAGAGAAAGATTGTCCGAAACATTCCAACCAAGAGCAAATTTTCCAACAGTTGATGATTCTGTATCATCTGGATCTTCGTGTCTTATTGCTAATTGAGATTCAATATTCTCAGTTAAAGGCAGTATAAATTCTGCGAAGATCGAATTTGTTTCTCTCTCACCAGTCGTATCAGCAGTAGGACTTGAACCCAAAACATCACCTACAAATGGAAAAGTCAGGCCTGTAACCGTTGAAGTGAACCTCGTGGTTCCATCAAGTCTTGGGTCCCTATCATCGGTATATTCTTCTTTGCGATATTCAAAACCCACCAACATCGCAACCGGTCCTGCAGGAAGATTAAATATCTCTGGATTAGAGGCTTTAAAATCAAAGGAGCTTAATTCACTAGTGTCATTTCTGTAAACATCAATAATTGCTGGGGCTAAGGCAGTTTTTACATCAGATGAAAATATGTTTATCGCAGAAGCGGTAGAGTCAGCTAAGCCTGCCTCAAGTAAACTATTAGAAAGTCTGTTTTGTGTAAAATCTTCAGACTCTGCTTTGGATTGCAATACTGCTGTTTCCCAATCCCAGCCTGAATCCGTAGTCCCTCTCAAACCGATTAAGTAACGAGAAGTCTCTTTATCTACATTTATAACTCTCGGACCTATATCCGGTCTCCAGTTATCAATTCTTATATTTTTGTTAGAGCTGCTATTGTCGGCATTGATTCCTAGTAAATTAGTATAGTAATAGTCAGGTCCAATATTCAGTAGAGCTGTAGAAAAGTCCCCTGCAGGTTCTTTGAGTCTTCTATACTCTGAGTTGTATTGACCGATTTCAGCAAATAATTCATAACCATCATCCAGCTCATGATTGATGAATACAAAGGTGTTATCTCTTTCCAATTCACCTCTGTAATCTCTGAACTGTCCTGGATTTATGTAGTATTCACCATTGGCTAGTGATGTTGTGTCAACACCAAGACATGTGCCATACCCGGTATCAAAAGAATCAGATCTAGAGCATCGAGGATCAGAAGAAGGCATGATCTGTATTTCACCTGCACTATCAGAGTAACTAGTTCTGCCTCTCAAATCTAATTGAGCCCATTTTCCCGAGTACCTATTGTTAAAGGAACTATCGTTTGCCCAAAGTGAATCAGCAGGAATCCATTTTCTGTGATCAGAGTCACCCCATCTTGGATCTTCAGAAGCTGCAATTGCATCTCTATCGTAGTAGTCAAACATTACAGAAACATTAGTTCTACCATCATTGAAGTCTCCTCCATATTTAATCTGAATTCTTTGATCTTTGGCTGCAAAGTGATCATAACCATTTCCTCTGAAGTTAACTTCAAAACCTGTGAAGTCCGTTTGAAGAACGTTATTTATAACTCCTGCTACAGCATCTGCTCCATAAATTGCAGACGCACCATCTTTTAGCACTTCGACCCTATCCAAAGCATTTGTAGGAATGAGATTAGAGTTTACGGACATAGTTGGGACGAAATCACCACCTAGAAGTTCAGTTTGATATCCTGCGTTATTTACAAGCCTTCTGCCGTTTAGAAGAACCAAGGTGTTACCAACACCCATATTTCTTAAGTTATAAGCACCAACATCACCTCTTGCTGAGTTAACGCCACCAGAGTCAGATTCAGCCTCAGTGAAATAGTTAACACCTTGTTCGGCAATATTTTCTAGTAATTCAGTACCATCTTCTGGACCAATGGCTTCTATATCATCTGCAGAAAGAACAGAAACTGGAAGTACACCAGTTATTTTAGCTCCTTTTATCTGAGAGCCGGTGACAACTACTTCCTCAACTTCTTCTTCAGCAATAAGTAAAGAAGACAGAGAAGAAATGACTAATCCTGCCATCAAAATGAATTTATTCATAGATTTTCCCCAAAAATATTAAAAATATATGTGAACCTTATGAAAAATTCATAATTTTGTCACTAAAAGTCGTATATTATTCTTAATAAAATATGAATAAGAAATATATACTTTCGTTGGATGGAGGAGGTGTAAGAACCCTAGCCACTATTACCTTTTTAAGGAAATTAGAAAACGAACTAGGTATAAAAATTCATGAGAAATTTGATTACTTCGTTGGAACTTCTGCAGGTGCCATCTCCTGTCTTGGTTTATCCGTAAAAAGATTTTCCGCAAATGAACTCCAAGGTATGTGGTCCAATCAGAACCTAAAAAGAATCATGAAAAAATCTTCATGGGAATCAAGATTTGGTCTTTTGCAATCAAAGCCTAAATATCAAAGCGATGGAAAGCGTACAGTGCTAAAAAATTATTTTGGAAAATCTACTTTGAGTGAAGCTACTAAGCCAGTGGCTGTTCTAAGTTATGACATACAGGAAAGAACTCCTGTACTTTTTAGGTCGTATGATCCTAGATATGAGGATATTTCAATAGTTGATGTAGGTGATGCAACCAGTGCAGCTCCTATTTATTACCCTACCGCCCAAGTTGGAGAAATGTTTTTGATAGATGGTGCTATAGTCGCAAATCATCCTGTTCTTCATGGCTACGTTGAGGCAAAAAAAATGTTTCCTGATCATGAACTGCATGTTTTAAGCATTGGTACGGGATTAAGTAAAAGACCTCTAAAAGGCGAAGCTTCAAAAGACTGGGGAATTGTTGGCTGGATGATGCATGATCTTTTTGGTTTGATGGTGGAAAGTAGTTTGGATCATGAATTAGCTGGAAAAATTATTGGGAGTAACTATTTAAGAGTCAACTCGCCTTTAGGTGGGGTTAATAGAAGATTGGATGATAGAAGTGATCATAATTTGAATAAAATTATAAAAATGGGTGAAATGTGGTGGGATAAATTTGGAGAAGAAGCGGTCAAACTTTTAACATGAAAAGATTAGTATTTTTATTTTTAATTTTGTCACTTAGCGGTTGTGCTGTTAACCCTGTAACGGGTAAGCAAGATTTTGTCGTTCTAAGCGAAGATCAAGAAATACAGATGGGTAGAGAATACAATGCCCAAATCCTGAGACAGTATCAAATCTACGAAGATGAAAAAATACAAAACTATGTTCAATCAATCGGTGAGTCTTTAGCAAAAAAAAGTCATAGACCAAACTTAATTTATAGATTTACAGTTCTAGACAGTCCAGAAATAAACGCTTTTGCACTTCCGGGAGGATATATTTATATCAATCGTGGTCTGATGGCCTACATGTCTTCAGAAGAAGAGTTGGCCGCGGTTTTAGGCCATGAGATAGGTCACGTAACAGCTAGACATAGTGTAAGACAATATTCTCAAGCTCAACTTATGGGCGTCTTATCAGCGGCAATCGAGATAAATTCTGGCAGAACTGCCGGGGATCTAGCCAACTTGGCATCCGGAGCATTGTTATCGGGCTATGGTAGAGAAATGGAGCTTGAAGCTGATGATCTTGGAGCACAATATATTTATCAGGATGGTTATTCTCCACAGGGCATGTATGACGTTTTGGCCGTCCTAAAAGATCAAGAAATTTATTCTAAGAAGGTTGCTAAACAGAGAGGAATCGAACCAAGAAATTATCATGGGGTTTTCGCTTCACATCCCTCAAATGATAAGAGACTTCAAGAAATATTAGATAATGTTAGTCAAAACTTTGTGAAAGGTACCAATAAAAGTAAAAGCAACTATCTTGCCATGATTGAAGGAATGGTTTTTGGAGATTCCCAACAGGCAGGAGTTACAAGAGGAAATGAGTTTTTTCATGGTCCGTTAAATCTCTACCTTTCCTCTCCAGAAAATTGGGAAATCATAAACAATGCCAACTCTTTAATTTTCAACGCACCATTTGGAGAAGCTACTTTACAAGTTACCCTTGAAGATCTTAATTTTGTTGAAAGTCCGGAGGACTATTTAAAAAGGTTCGTTCGAAATACAACGGATGAAGAAGTTCTAATGATTGATGGATTATCTGGTTTTACAGCTAAGACCTATAGATCAGGTAGGACAACAAGAATGGCTGTCATTTTTAAAGATGACAAAGCTTATCAATTTATTGCGTATTTAAAAGATAGAGATGGCGATTTCTCATCTTATGATCTTCAATTTATGAACATAATAAAGTCACTCAGAAGCTTAACTGAAAAGGAATTGAAATATTCTCAGCCGCTTAGAATAAAAACTTATAAAGTGAGGCAAGGCGAAACTTATGAATCCATTGCTTCTACAAGTAGTATTACATTAAATGCTGAAGATCAATTGAGACTATTAAATGGTGACTATCCCGACAAAGAGCTTGCTGTCGGGAGAGTTATAAAGATAGTTGACTGACTTTTTAAAGGGGGTTGTTAAGATGTCCTCCATCAACAGGAATTATAGAACCTGTCATGAAAGAAGATGCATCGCTTGCAAGCAAAAGTAAAATACCGTCTAAATCAGACTCCAACCCAAGCCTTCTCATTGGGATATTGTTAATATAATCTTGACCTTCTTTTGTTGCAAAAAAATCATCATTAATTTCTGTCAAAATATATCCAGGTGCGATTGCATTGACCCTAATGTTTGATCTTGCGAGTTCTAGGGCCATACTCTTTGTAAGTTGAATTAAACCAGCTTTTGCTGTCGCATAACTTGAGAGATTGAAGCCAACTCTCAGTCCTAAGATAGACGCAATATTGACAATGCTTCCAGATTTTTTTGATTTAATTAGTTGGTCAGTAAAATTTTTAGCAACCCTATAGGCACCATTGAGATTTGTATTAAGAACATAATTCCAGCTTTCCTCATCTAAGTCTTTGAATCTCTTAGGATCAGAAGTTCCAGCATTATTTATCAATATATCTGCTGTACCTATTTTCTCTTCGACAGAATTAAAAAACTCTGCGACACTTCTCTCTGATGTCACATCAAGCGGTAGAACCAACACCTCACCATCGATTTCTTCTTTTAGCCTTTCTAAATTTTTTACTCTCCTGGCACAAATAACAATATTTGCTCCTGCTTTAGAAAGAGTTTTTGCGAAATGCTTTCCTAATCCTGACGATGCTCCTGTGATTATTGCCGTTTTTCCTGAAAGGTTAAAAATATCATTCATAGTTTTATTTAATCTTCTTTAATAGTTTTTCAACTTGTTTAATGAGATCGTCTTGGTGTGGCTGCAACTCTTGTTGCCCTAGATTACCAATTATATTTTGAAAGGGATCTTCAATTCCCATGTTTTCATTTGCTAAAGTTTCCATCACTGCGTGGGCAAAAAAAGGGACTGTTGCAGCACTATAACCACCCTCGTGTGTCATTAAGATTCTCCCTTCACACATGTCATTTGCTGCTTTCATTATTTTAGTAGTCAGTGATTTGAATCCCTCGCTTGTAAGCATTTGCCTCCCGATAGGATCTCCTGCACCACCATCAAATCCTGACGGTACAATTATGAGTTCAGGTTCATATGCATATAGTGCAGGAATAACAACCCGATCAAACGCTTCCTCATATGCTCCTACACCTGATCCTGGTGGTAGAGGAATATTGAGATTGTATCCTTCGCCTTTACCTTCTCCATTTTCAGATATGAGGCCTGAGTTAGTAGGGAAATTTCTATCTTGATGTATAGAAATTGTGAGAGCTCTTGGATCATCATAAAAAGCTGCCTGAGTTCCATTTCCGTGATGCACATCCCAATCAACAAAGGCTATTTTCTTCAAATCTTTATTCTTTAACGCATGTTTTCCGGCAATGGCTGCGTTCCCAAAAATGCAAAAGCCCATTGCTCTATTGGGCATCGCATGATGTCCAGGCGGTCTAACCAAAGCGTACGCATTATTAACTTTTCCCTCTAGGATTTTATCTGTGGCTTCTAAGACTCCTCCAGTTGCCAAAAGAGCAATATCAAAAGTTCCAATCCCTGTAGGAGCAGTAATACCAGCATCAACGGTAATTGAGTTATTGAGTGATTTTATCTTCTCAAAATGATTTTCTGTATGAAAATATAGAATTTCATCTTTAGTAGCTTTTCTTGGTGAAATTTTAAAAAGCTTTTCGTATAAACCTGAAACCTCTAGTAAGTTTTTTATTCTTCTTTTAGCATCAGGACTTTCAGAATGGTTCAATGGCTCGACAGGATAACCATAAGGAATATAGTCGGCATGATTACCAGTATGATGCCAAAGGTAAAGTTCATGAAAAACCAATCCTGTTTTCATAATTAAATTATTTCAAAGTATCTTTCTAATTCCCAATTAGAAATAGAACTATCAAATAAGGTTCTACTTTTAAGATATTCTTGGTGCTCCCAAAATCGAGTATTAGCGAAATGGTTTACAAACATATTTCCAAATATTTTTTTGGCTGCATCAGAGTTTTTAAAAAGCTTTGCAGCTTCTCCTAAATTTTCAGGGACTTTGTATTTTTTTTCCACATTAATATTATATGCACCTCCTTTGATGGCTTCAGTTGGTTCAATTTTCTCCTTTATACCCAAATAACCAGCCCCTAGCGTAGCCGCAAGTGCCAAGTAAGGGTTCGAGTCTGCTCCAGGTAGCCTATTCTCTATACGTTGACTATTAGAATCTCCTTTAATTACTCGGAATGCGCAAGTTCTATTTTCTATACCCCAAGTCATATTTATAGGCGCCCACGCCCCAGGACAAAGTCTTTTGTAAGAATTTACGGTTGGGGCGATCATAACTGAAAATTCCCGCATGTAAGTTTGTAAACCACCAATAAAATATAACAGTCTCTTAGGTAGTTCATCTTTTGAAGAAGCGAAGATGGATTTGCCTTTTTCATCTTGAAGCGATAGATGGATATGTCCTGACTGACCTGGATAATCTGCGGACCATTTCGCCATGAAGTTTGCTATCAAGCCCTTTTTTTGGAACATGACTTTTGAAAACGTTTTAAATAAGGTTGCTTTATCTGCACTATTCAAGGACTCATCGACAAGTATTGCAGCTTCAAGAACACCTGGCCCCGTTTCAGTATGAAGTCCTTCTAGTGGCATATCCATAGATATGCAAAGCTCAAGTAATTCGTTGTACAAATCTGATTCTACTGAGTTTCTTAGTACTGAATACCCAAACATTCCGGGTGTGAAATTGTTTAGCTTTTTAAATTCTTTTTCTCTTATGGAGTGAGAATTTTCAGAGAATAAAAAGAATTCATATTCAAACGCTGATCTTGAAAAAATTTCATCTTTTTCCATCAAGTTTAATACCTTTTTAAGTAATCCTCTTGGACAGACTTCAGCGTCAGTTAATTCCGCCAGAAATAAAGGTGTGTTTTCTTCAAATGGTAGATCTCTTGCAGAACCCGGAATAATGGATGTGTTTACATCAGGAAATCCAGAGTGCCAACCAGTAAACAACTGCTTTTCTGGAATGCCTTTTGTATCGTACAACTCGTCATTGCTGTCCCATCCAAAGATGACATCGCAAAATCCAAAACCCTTTTCAGTGGATTTGATGAATTTATCAATATGCATGTATTTTCCTCGAAGAATGCCATCGATATCTGTCACCGCGACTTTTACATAATTTGTTTTAGACGCTTTTAAATATTTTTTTACATCGTTTGCAGATTTTAATTTTCTAATATTCATTATCTTTAAGGTTTTGGCATAAAGTTTAAGCAACCTGTTAAAATTGTAACAATTGTAACTTCAAAGTTTATCTGTTGAGTAAAAATAAGAAAATATCAGTGTTAGGCGGCGGTAGTTGGGGTACCGTTCTAGCTCATTTAGCTTCTTTAAACGGCCATGAAGTAACTTTATGGATGAGAGATGAGGATCTTGCAAATCAAATTAATACAGAAAAAATTAATGGAAATTATTTACCCGGTTTGAGCCTGAAAGATAATCTTGTTGCTACTTCTGTAATACAAAAAATATCAAATTCAAATTCAATAATATATTGTATTCCTAGTGATGCCTTCAGAGAAGTTGCTGTATCAGCTGAGCCTTACATTTCAGTAGAAACCAACCTTGTAAGTGCAACTAAAGGCGTAGAGAGTAGTGGATTCAACCTAATGAGCAAAATTCTGAGTGAAATTCATCCCGAGAATCCAATTGGCGTAATAAGCGGTCCAAATCTAGCCGAGGAAATTGCTTCTTCTCAGCTTTCAGGAACAGTTATCGCAAGTACTTACAAGAATTTGCGGAAAGATATGGTTGATATTTTATCCTCAGACTTTTTTAGAGTTTATGAAAATACAGATCCATATGGAGTTGAAATGGGCGGAGCTTTAAAAAATATTTACGCTATTGCTTGTGGTATTGCCGATGGTTTGAATTCTGGTGAAAATACCATAGGAATGATGATGACAAGAGGTTTGGGTGAAATGAGTCGATTGGCTGCTAATTTAGGAGCTAATCCACAAACTTTTCTTGGCTTGGCTGGTGTGGGAGATTTAATAACAACCTGTGCATCACCTTTGAGTAGGAATCATCAATTTGGTAAGTTTATTGGAAATGGAAGTTCTATAGATGAAGCAAAAATGCAAATTGGACAAACTATCGAAGGTCTTAAAACCTTAAAAGTTGTAAAAGAAGTTTCCGATAAAAAAAATGTCGAGATGCCTATAGTAGATTCTCTTTACAAAATCATCTATAAAGGAGAAAGTCTCAATGGCTCAATACAGAAAGTCTTGGGAAAAGATATGATAAAAGATGTTGAATTTATAAATTAAAATGGCTGATAAAGAAGAAAATATTATCGATGTTAGTGATGAGGATTTAATCGATAAAGAGGAGTGGAAAGATAATCTCTTGAAACAGGGTAAGTGGATCAGGCTCTTTTGGATGCTTGCTTTCTCTTTTGTTTACTACTTGTCAATGACAGTTCTATGGTTAATTGTCTCATTGCAGTTCCTATTTGTCCTGATAACAGATAAAAGAAGTCATAACATTGAGAAGGTGTCTTTAGGTTTTCGAAATTATATGATTCAAATCTTAGATTATCTTACCTATCATTCGAGTGAAAAACCTTTTCCCTTCAGTGATTTTCCAACTGAAGAAAAAGATGAATAAAACAATAAAAAGGTGAGTAAGAAGCATGGATAGTTTAAGCAATAAAATTGCTGTAGTTACAGGGGGTGGAACCGGAATGGGACGAGAGCTGGTAAGACAACTCGCTAAAGAAGGCTGTCACGTATCGATGTGTGATGTCATAGCAGAAAACATGCAAGAAACATACGATATAGTAAAAAGTGAATCACCTGATATAAATATTTCTATGCATAATTGCGATGTATCAATCGAAGAACAAGTAATTCAATTCAAAGAAGAGGTGCTGTTGGCCCAAGACACAAATAAAATCAATCTTCTTTTCAATAATGCTGGTATAGGAGGAGGAGGAAGCTTTGTGGCTGGTAGTAGAGAGGAGTGGGAGAAGTGCTTTGCTGTTTGTTGGTATGGAGTTTATTACTGCACTCGTGCTTTTGTAGATTACATAATAAATAGCGAAGAAGGTCACATAGTAAATACCAGCAGCATTAATGGATTTTGGGCGAGTCTAGGCGGGACTCCGCATACCTCTTACTCAGCTGCGAAATTTGCTGTTAAAGGCTTTAGTGAAGCGCTCATCGATGACTTAAGAGTAAATGCACCTCATGTTGATGTTTCTGTTGTGATGCCGGGCCACATAGGAACTTCAATAGCAGAAAATACCGGAAAAATTATAGGAGGTATCAAAACAGAAGAGGACTTAGAGAAAGTTAAAGAAAACATGATAAAAATGGGTATGCCTGTTCATAACTTTACACCAGAACAAATCAAACAACAGATAAAAGAAAACGCTGAGGCGTTTAAAAATAACGCACCAACAACTTCAGCTGAAGCAGCTGATGTTATTTTATCAGCAGTAAAGAAGAAGCAGTGGAGGATTTTGGTAGGTGATGATGCTAAAGCCATAGATGAATGGGTTAGGAGTGCTCCAGAGAATGCATACAATATTCACTATAATGGAGAGAAAAGGGAGAATTTAGATGAAGACATTTAAAGAAAAAGTTGCAGTCATTACTGGAGCTGGCTCGGGCATGGGCAGATATCTTGCTGTATTACTTGCAAAAGATGGTGCAGATGTTTGCATATGTGATGTTAATCAAGAAACATTAGATGAAACTGCAGAAATGCTTAGAAAGTACCAAGTTTCTGTGTCTTCTCATCTTCTAGACGTGGCTGATAAAGAGTCCATTGAATCTCTGCCTCAAAAAGTCATCGATCATCATGGAAAGATAGATTTAGTCTTTAATAATGCTGGGGTTACGACAGGGTCTCATTTTAAAGATATGGAAGAAGAAAATTGGAATTGGGTGATGGGTATAAATTTCGACGGTGTCATTAATAGCACTAGGGCTTTTATACCTCATATGATCGATCGTCCTGAGGCAGCAATAGTTAACACGTCCTCAATTTTTGGAATGGTTGCAGTTCCGGGTCAAAGTGTTTACCACGCTACAAAGTTTGCTGTGAGAGGTTTCACCGAAAGCTTGGCTCTTGAAATGAAAGCAACTAATCCTAACTTGCAAATACACTGTGTTCATCCTGGTCATATAGGAACTAACATAGCTGCAACAGCCAGAATGAATGATGAGGACTTTCAAAGAGATGAAAATACTAGAAACTCAATTTTCACAAGAAATGCTCCCCAAACACAAAAGGAAATGGGAGATTTATTCAGAGAGGGAGGTATGCACCCTAGTAAGGCGGCTCAGATTATTCTTAATGGTGTCAAAAAAAATAAAAGTAGGATATTCATTGGTTTGGATGCCAAACTTTTGGATTTATCTCAAAGACTTTTTCCAAAACATTATCATAAGACTTGGGCTCTTTTTATGCCCCTTTTAATGATATTTAAGGATAAAAAGCCAATCAAATCACTCAACTAACTTTTTCAATGTGGAGTAGTTTGGGTTATCTATTTTCATTTTATTTATAGATAACGTCACCAAGAGTCTTTTTAGATCATCATTTTCCAAATCAATATGCCCATTGCTTATCAGCTCTGCAAGATCATTGATTGATGCTGAATCACTATCTAAAAGCTTACGCAGGTCTTCATAAATTTCCTCTGAAAGTATTTCGCCATCAATAATTTCTCTTTTTACAATATTCAGCACATTCTCAACAATTCTTAGTTTAAATGCTAAATGAGGCGGAACTTCACCCTGTATTTTCTCTTTCAAGAAATAACTCACTGCATCCAGTAAATCTATATGTGTTGGCTTATCAAAAATCATCATTTACC
>Ga0208624_1000335_pt1 | contig 24512 bp, 15 predicted proteins | sample Knorr_S23_td_DCM_FD_185607 | JGI IMG/M metagenome (GOLD analysis project Ga0208624, IMG submission 185607) | Marine microbial communities from Southern Atlantic Ocean transect - Knorr_S23_td_DCM_ad_71m_LV_A (SPAdes) (version 2) | ecosystem: Environmental > Aquatic > Marine > Oceanic | place... | reverse complement strand
ATCTTTCTAACTCTATGAAATTATATTATGATTATGAACTAAAAACAAAAGATTTTATAAAGTTTAGAACTTGGGTTGGTGGAGATAGAGATGGAAACCCAAATGTTACAAATGAAATTACTCAAAATGCAATAAGCATACAAAAAATTACCATTCTCGAAAAATATAAAAATTCATTGACTGAAGTTTATAGGGACTTAAGTTTAAAAATCAGAAAATCTGAAAAAAATATTGATTTATTTAAATCAATAAAAAATGATTTGAAAAAAATTAAAATTTCAAATCATATTGTTGAACGATTAAAATTTGAACCGATCAGATTAAAAATAAACTGCATTCAATTTAAAATTGATGTTCTTATTTCAGATATTAAAAATAATAAAAATGAATTATCTTACTCTGCGTTAGAGTTTCAGGAAGATTTAAATGTTATTTATGAGACTCTTAAAAAACAAAACTTTTCTATTTTATATAAAAACGGACCACTTAATGATTTAATTATAAGATCAAAAACTTTTGGTTTTATACTTATGAGTTTAGACATTCGTCAACATTCAAATAATCATGAAAAAGCAATTGATGAAATTTTTTCTAGTTTTAATATAATTAATAATTACTCTAAAATTGATGAAATAAATAAATCCAAAATTTTATGTGATCAATTCTTTAATTCAAAGATTAATATTGATAAAATCTCATCTCATAAATTTTCAAAAGAAACCATACAACTTTTAGAAACATTTAAAACAATAAAAAGCGAGTTAAGAAAAGATTCTTCATGCATTTCGTCATATATAATAAGTATGACACATACAAAATCAGATATTTTAGAGGTTTTATTTTTGCTAAAATTATTTGATGTAATATTAATAAAGAATAATAGATTAATTTCTTATATAGATGTTGTTCCTCTTTATGAAACAATCGATGATTTATATAATGCTCCAAATCTATTGATGGAACTAATTAACGATAATGTTTATAGTAAATACCTTATTAGCAGGAATAATTTTCAAGAGGTGATGTTAGGATATTCTGATAGTAATAAAGATGGTGGAATGGGCATGGCGACATGGGCATTAAATGAAAGCCAAGAAAAAATTGCAAAGTTATTTAATGAAAAAAATATTAACCATAGGCTTTTTCATGGAAGAGGAGGCTCAGTAAGTAGAGGTGGTGGAAAAACAAAACTTGCTATTTTAAGCTTACCTAAAGAATGTCAAAACGGAACAATAAGAATGACGGAACAAGGAGAGGTTATTTCTTATAGATATGGATCAGGTGAAATCGCAAAAAGACATTTGGAACAAATTGTAAATGCGGTACTCAAAGGTCTTATTTCAAAGTCTAATATCAGTAAAAAAGATGAAATTAGTTTACTTTCAAAAATTGCTCGTTCATCAGAAGAAGTTTATAAAAATAAAATATTTTCTAATGAATGTTGGGATTTTTTCATAAATGTTTCTCCAATTAAACATATTAGTAGGCTTCCAATTGCATCTCGTCCTGCATCCAGATCTACACTTGAGAGTTTTAATGATTTAAGAGCAATTCCATGGGTTTTTTCATGGATTCAAACCAGATATAATATTCCCGGTTGGTTTGGACTTGGATCATCTCTATATGAAATATCAAATCAAAAAAAAGATATTGAAGTTTTGATAAACCTGTATAAAAAGTCAGCTATTTTTCAACACTTATTAAATAAAATGTCTTTTGAAATGGCAAGAGCTCAACTACCAATATCTAAACTTTACACTGATTTAACAAATAATAAAGAGTTTCACAATATAATTCAAGATGAGTTCAATTTATGTATAGAGATGTACAAACTTATAACAAAAAATAAATCATTGCTTCAAAGAAGTCCAGTAATTGAAAATTCTATAAAGTTTAGAAACCCAATAGCTGATTTAATCAATTTAATTCAGATTGAACTTTTGAATAGATGGAAAAATGGAAACAAAGAAAAGGAAATTCAAAAATCCATTTTTGCTAGCATCAACGCTATTGCTGCCTCAATGCAAACTACTGGATGATATTACTTGATTTTATTTAATTTTTCTGCCGATTTAACTATGGCATGAATCATTGCTGAACTAAATCCACTATGATCCATTTCATTTAGACCAGATATTGTGATTCCCTTTGGAGTTGTAACTTTATCAATTTGCAATTCCGGATGATCATTTGAATCATTTACTAATGATGCCGCACCTTTTGCTGTTTGCGCAGCTAATGCCAAAGCTTCATCAGCATGAAATCCAATTTCTGTTCCACCATGTGCAGCTGCTCTTATTGATCTTAAGAAAAATGCTAGACCTGAACCACATAAAGCTGTTGCAGCTCCAATCAATTCTTCTTCAATAACTTTTACCATTCCTAGTTTTGAAAAAATATTTAAAACGTTCTTTCTATTCATCAAATCACGTTGATAATCATTATTATCAGAACTATTTTTCATGGATAAGCAAGTCATTGATTCACAAAGTTCCACAGCTATATTGGGCATTACTCTAAAAATAGAAAATTCAATACTTTTATTTGCAATTAAGTATTCCTTTTCGATATCATCAATACTTACTCCAGCTATTGTTGAAGCAAGAACTTGAGAAGAATTAATTTCTATAGAATTATCTTTAAAAAATGATTTTAAGTCTTTTGGTCCAATAGAAAGAATAATTAAATCTGATTTTTCAATAGCTGATTGTTGGTTCGCTTCAATTTGAAAACCAAAAGAATTTGATTCTTTTAATAATTCAATATTTCTTCTATTTAAAATTATATCTGAGGGTTGATATTGTTTTGATTTAATTAAACCTTTTGCAATTGAAAAGCCTAATCTTCCAGCACCAATAATTGATATTTTATTTATTTTATTTTCTTTCACTTGTAATTCCTTGATTAAAAAGTTTGTCTATATCATTTGATAATTTAATATCTCTTTCAGTAATTTTTCCAGCATCATGAGATGTTAATTTAATAATAACTTTACACCATAAAATTTCTATTTCTGGATGGTGATTGTTTTTTTCAGATATTAAAGCAACCTCATCAACAAAAGAAATTCCATCTAAATATTTCTTAAAAGAAAAACTCTTGATTAAATACTTGTCTATCGTTTCCCAATTTTTCATTAATTTATTAAATGTATTTTAGATTTGAAATTTTCTTCTAAAATTTTTATTACAAAGTTTTAATATTAAAATCACTATTAACCATTGCATAATACATGTCATAAAACTATATGAATAAAATGGATTATACCAATGTTCTTTTTCATAAATTGATAAAGATAAAAATAACCACCAACAAACTAACATAATTCCTAATATCGGTACAATATATTTTATAATAAATTTCCATTTTAAATTTAAATTCCAATCAAATTTATTATTTTCAATTTGTTCTAACATTAATTTATCTGGGCTAAATTTAATTACCCCAAATGCAATGATTATTCCAGAAATAATAAGACCAATTCCCCAAACAAAGTCCTGATTTGAAAAAAAACTCGAACTATAAGCAGATGGAACACTTAATAAAAATATTCCACTGCAAATAAAAATTATACTTTTTTTTCTATTCACGCCTAAATCAATCAAGTTTTTACAACTTAATTCAATCATTGATATAAATGATGAAATACCTGCAATTAATAGACCTAAAAAAAATATAACTGATAAATATCTTCCTAATGAAATCTCATTAAATAGTTGCGGTATCCAAATAAAAGTTAAACCTGTTGAAGCTGGTCCATCATCTCGCAAAGTATCAATTATAAAATCTTGAGTTTGACCATTTATAATTAAAATCGAAAAAACTGTACTAAAAATCATAATTCCAGCTATTAAAGATATTAAATTATTTCCAATAGCAGTAATAAAAGCATTTTTTACAATTCCAAATTTATATTTAATATAAATCGCATAAGTTAAGAATAATCCCCAACCTGCTCCTGTATCCCATGCATTTTGAGTTAAAGCATCTAACCATAATTTCGGTTTTAATAATTCTTCAAAATCAATCGAAAAGAAAAATTTTATTCCAGTCATAGAATTTGGTAATGTTAAAGATCTTATAAAACAGATTAATAAAATAAAAAATAAAATTGGAATTATAATTTTATTTACTTTTTGAATAGACATTACGCCCTTAGAAATGATTAAACCACCTAAAATAATAACGACAGCATTGCAAATTAACGGGAAAAAGCTTGACTGAAAATTATTCCAAATAAGCCATGATTCTGATGTTTGATTTGGGAGTGTGTTGAAAACAAAATATACAAAATAATATAAGCACCAGCCTATAACTACAGAGTAATAACATGAAATCATAAAAGTTACAAATCCAATAAAACCACCCATCCAACCTAAATTTTTACCGACTAAATTATAATAAGATTTGATTGTACCATTTCTAAATTTTCTTCCAATAATATACTCCGATATAATTAATGGAATACTCCAAATAAATAAAAATATAATCCAAGGAATTAAAAATGTTCCTGCACCGTTTTCACCACTATTTAAAGCCATAATGCGAGGAAATCTCCAAATATTTCCTGTTCCAACAGCAACCCCAATAGCTGAAATTAAAAATGTTAGCCTTGATGAAAATCTATTTTTTTCTATATGACTTATCATTGTATTTTTTTATTTAATAAGAATTTTTTCTTTTTTTCCTCCTTCAGTTAGTTTATAATAATTATTTAAATCAAAATTTATAAAAATTTCAGGCTCCTTATTATTTAACCAGTTAATCTCAATATAATTTATTTTTGAATCTAACCCTAAACCAATTTGAACTCTTTTATCATTAGATGATAAATAACTAGAACCAGGGTTAACAAAGAAATATTGGTTTTTTGTTTCTGAATTAACCTTAATTTTTGCTCCAATTGCATCTTTATTTATCGATTTACCCTCTAATATTAATCCAATCCAATTATTTTTATTCTTATTTTCATTAATAATTAAAGTTGCAAAGCTATTATTATTTGAGATAATAATATCAGAGTCACCATCATTATCTATATCAGCAAATGCTGCTCCTCTACTTACTTCTTTTTTTCCAATAACAAGACCATATTTTTTTGAATTATCTACAAATTTTCCATCGCCTAGATTTATAAATATTTGTTTTGGCTGTTTATAGAAATAATTAGAGCTAAAATATTTTACGTTTTCATTTATGTGACCATTTACAGTAAAAATATCTAGGTCACCATCTAAATCTAAATCTATAAATTTTGTACCCCAACTAAGTAAATCTAAACTTGGTTGACCTAGTCCTGTTGCAAAAGTTACGTCAGAAAAAAAACCATTTTTTTCATTTTTGTATAAAGTATTTGATTCACCACTAAAATTTGTAACAAACAAGTCAAACCAACCATCACTATTATAATCACCTACATCTACTCCCATACCTGCTTCAGCTTTACCATTTTCATTAAAACCAACACCTAAAAAAAGGCCTTCTTCTAAAAATGTACCATCACCATTATTAATGAACATATGATTCATGACTTTATCATTTGCAACATAAATATCTAAATCGTTATCATTATCGAAATCAGATGCGACTACTCCCAGACCCTTACCCGAACTTTTAGAAATATTTGAAATATTTGAAACATCTAAAAATGTACCATCACCATTATTTTTATATAATACATCCGGTAAACCCTCAAAAACATCAGGATCGCAATATCTTCTTTTATTATTTTTTTCATCACCGCACCAAGGGTTTTCATTTATGTTAAAATCAACATAATTAGTAATATATAAATCTAAAAATCCATCTTTATCATAATCAAAAAAAGTTGCGCTTGAAGACCATAAATTATTTTTTATTCCAGATATTTCTGTTACATCTTTAAATTTTCCATTTCCTAAGTTCTTATATAAAATATCTGTACCATAATTACTTACAAATATATCATCAAAACCATCATTATTATAATCCGCTATTGCACAGCCAATTCCGTAGTCATAATTTATTAAACCTGCATCATCTGTAACATTTATGAAATCTTTATTATTATTTTGAAATAATATATTAGATGTTTCCATTGATTCTATCTTTGACTTGTGAGAATTACCCTGAACAAAGAAAATATCAACATAACCATCATTATTATAATCTAAAACACAACAACCTGCCCCAACAGATTCAGTATAAAATTTTTCCCCGGTCTCACCATTATAATGTTTAAAGTTTATATTTTGTTCTTTTGTTTGATCAGAAAAAAATACATTCTGTGAAAATGCTAAAAAGTTAAAAGAAAAGATGAATAATATGATTTTAAATATCATTGATTTAAATTTTTTAATTAAAAATTAAATATAATTTTGAATATAAATGTATAATTTATCAAAACTCATTTCCGAAAAAGGTTATCCAGATGCTTTAATAGACCATCATGATATATATTCTCCTAAATATGCTATATATGAATTTGAAGAAGAATTTATTATAAATCATAATGGAACATCATTAATTAATAATAAAGAATTAGATGGCAATCCAATCATTAACTTCCAGAAAATATTAAATTCTTGGAAAAAATCTGGTGAATACATATCTGCCTTTGGTTTTATTTCTTATGATATTAAAAACTTAATTTACCCAAATTTAAATTTTAAAAAAATAGATTCATCTTTTCCATTATTGTGGTTTGGTAAACCAAAAAAAATGTTTCCATATAATATTACAAGTTTAGAAAAAATTATCAAGCCATGTACTTTAAAACTAAAAGATGGATTAATTAATTATAATAATTATAAAGAAAAAATTGAATTAATTAAAAACCACTTATATATGGGCGATAGTTATCAAATAAATTATACCGAACCCTTTTACTATGAAACTTTTGATGATTCATTCGAAATCTATATGAGTTTGAGAAAAAATGTAAAACCTTTATATGGTTGCTTTTTAAAAAAAGAAGATTACTCAATACTATCTTTTAGTCCTGAAAGTTTCATAAAAACCAATAAAAATATTATTGAATCATACCCGATGAAAGGAACAATTAAAAGATCAAAAAATAAAAAGATTGATAATCAATTATTAAATGAATTAAAAAATAGTACAAAAGATAAAGCCGAAAACTTAATGATAGTTGATTTAATTCGAAATGATTTAGGAAAAATATGCGAGATAAATTCAATAAAAGTTGATTCATTATTTAATATTCAATCATTTCCCACAGTTCATCAAATGACCTCAAAAATTACAGGAAAATTAAAAAAAAATAAAATCAATGAATCAGATATAATTTTTTCATTATTCCCAGGTGGGTCAATCACAGGTGCGCCTAAACAAAAATCTGTTGAAATTATTGATTATTTAGAAAATTATAATAGAGGTGTTTATACGGGATCTATGGGTTATATAACTAATAAAGGTAATATTAACTTGAATATTGCTATAAGAACATTAAAAATAAACAATAATATTGGAGTATATCCTGTTGGTGGAGGAATAACTTGGGGTTCAACACCTAAAAACGAGTGGTTAGAAGCTCTTCAAAAAACGAAAATATTATCTTTATTAAATTAAAAGCAATAAAACTTAAAATTGAATAAATTATGAATCTAATTAAAGTAAAAGCATAAATGAATTCAAAAAAAATATTTTATATTAACGGAAAATGGGTATCAAAAAAAAATGCTAATATTCCACATGAAGATGCAGGTTTTCAAAGAGGTTATGGGCTTTTTGAAACTATAAGGTTTCAAAACAAAAAACTTTTTAGACCTGATAAACATTATGAAAGATTATCTAAAGGTTTATTAAATATTAAGATTGATTTCGATAAATCTTATGAAGAAATACTTTCACTACTCCAGCAAATAATAGAAAAAAATAAAATTAACAGTGGATTAATTCGAATTACAATTACTATTGGAAATATTAAAGATGATCCCTGGGATTTTAATAGTGATTTAAATATTTATATTTCAATTAGAAATGTAGTTTTCTCATCAATGAGCCCGGTAAAAGTAAAGTTTTATTCTGAAGAAATTTTTCCTATTGTAAGATTTCATCCACAAATTAAATCATTAAACTATTTAGGAAATATGTTAGCTAAAAGAAAAGCAACAAAAGATGGTTTTTTTGAACCTATTTTTTATAATAAGGAACAAATAATAACTGAATGTGCTGTTAGAAACATCTTTTTTATTAAAGATAAAACTGTATTTACTCCATCTACAAAACTTGGTGTTTTGCCAGGAATCATGAGAGAAACCGTTTTAGAAATTACAAAAAGTTTGAATTATGAAATTTCGAAAAAAAATATTTTGTTTAAAGATATTAATTTAATGGATGAAGCATTTATTACTTCAACTGCTGTTGGGGTTTTACCTTGTTTTTGGGAGAATTGGAAATCAAAATATAAAATTTGTACAGAAATCAAAAATTCAATTGAAAATAAGTATTTTTAATTATTTTGTTTAATATAATTTCTAAAATTCTTGTCATCAACTATTCTTGAATTAAAATTCTTGTTATATTCAATCAATTCATCTGAATAAAAATAGTTTAAACTATCTTCCGGAAATCCTTTCATTTCATGAAAAGGCATAGGGTTTGATGTGTTACCTGTTAAAGTATTCATGTCGCCATCTTTAAGCCAACCGTCACTGTAAAGCAAATAATCTCTTGTCCAATCTTTTTTTAAATTTGGAACTTGGTTTGCTGGAAAATTAATCGTCATAACATCACCTGAATTCATAATAACATATTTATTATCTGACTGCGTAATTAAGGTGTTTACATCACCATATTTAGTATAATTCCCTTTCAAATCTCTCCATTTTGGCAACTTTTCCACTTCGTAAAAGGATGGATAGTCTAAGCCTTTAATATTGCTTTGTAAATATTTTTTAGAATAACCTCTATATTCAAGTTCAGTTTTTGTTGGATTTATAATAGTTTCTACAATCTTTATGGTTGTATCATTTTCAGCAAAGAAAATCTCATCCCAGTAAATAGCCATTGAAGTACTAATTTTAATTTTATAAATATCAGTGAGAAATTTATTTGAAAGATCGATTATACAGGTTTTATCTTTTCCATTTGGAAAAAATATATTTTCTTCAATTGTAATCCATTGATTATTATCATCCAAAACTTCAATCGAAGGATTTTTTATTGAAAACGTTTTTTCTTGACTTATTTTAACATTCAATGATGCATCAGTAGGAAATAACCAACCATGTAAATATAACTGAATATTATTTGGATTATTAATTTGACCTAAATCAATGATTAAATCGTGTGGTTTCGTTGTACCCTGGTATTTTGAAGGAATTAGATTTGATATGAAATTATAATCTTTTTTAATAATATATTTTATTAAGTCATTACCTTCTCCATCAAATACCGAAATAGGATATTTTTTTTCTGAAAAACTAAAAATCTTTTTTTCTAGTTTTGGGTAGGGTAGAAACTTTTCATCAACATAAATAAAAGTATTTTTTGGATGATCTATAACATGAAGCCTAACATTATCATAGTAAGCTGTTTCCCACAACTCCATTGAAATCTTCAAAAGATAATTTTTATTTTTTGGTTTCAGATATTTGCTTGGTATTTTAACGTATTCATCAGTAGAATGATGAAATGCATAAGCCATATCTCCTGAAGACATTATTCCAAGAGGCATACCCAAAGCATTCCTCCAAAAAATATCTTTAACAAATTCAAATTTGCTTCCATTCCAAGCATATAAATAGGGACAAGATCCTTTTAGTTCTTGTTTCTCAACAACATCTTGGTTTATTTCAGGATTAATAACATTTTGCGGATATCCATTTGTCCAAACTATACGCATCACATCAACATCTTCAGAATTTAGGCCAAAATGGGTGTTTATGTTTTTGACTATTTTTGTTTGATAAGTTTTGCCAGATTTAATTTCAATTTTTGAACCTATACCAAAATAATTATTTTTTCCACTACCAACTCTGAGTCCAGTCAATTCAATATTAACAAATTTATTTAGATTTTGAGATGTGTTTTTAAAAATTTCAATTTTATTATCTTTTAAAATTCCTAGATCAATTTTTCCATCTAAGTCAAAATCTAATACTTGGAAAATATTATAATTATGATGGTTTAAATCTAAAAAGTGTTCAATTTCATAATTTCCACTTGATTGTAGTTTATAAATGGAATTTTCATTTAAATTTAAAATTTCAAGTTTTGCATCATTATTAAAATCATAAATGGATATTATATCAGTATTTTTTCTGTCTGATTCAAATGGAAAATTATAAGAATTAGTAAAATTCCAATTACCTAAGTTTTTAAAAATTTTAATTTTATTTTTTTCTTGAATTACAAAATCAAAAAATCCATCATTATCTAAATCTTCAGATTGAATAAAAATTAAACTGGAATCTAGGCTTATATTTTTCCCTTTATCAAGGAACTTTCCATGTCGTTGATTTGATAAAAGATTGATTGATCCATTAGAATTAATTATCACTATGTCTAAATCGCCATCATTATCAAAATCTGAAATATCACCGTCGATACTATTTAACTCTTTTAGTTTAATATTCAATTTATCAGAATTATCAGTAAATGTTCCGTCAGAATTATTTCTTAAAAAAGCATTCATACCATCGTTTAAAAACATCATATCCAAATCACCATCATGATCAAAGTCACCAAAAAGAGTTTTGTTTGTATTAAATCCTTTTGAGATTATGGATTTTTTAGAAAAGTTTAATTCGGAATTATAAAAAACTTGGGTTTCATTTTGTAAAATCAAAATTAAATCAAGAAAACCATTATTATCTAGATCCTTGAAATCAAAAAATTTAATTTGTGATGAAATTATTTCTTCAAAAATAATAGATTTATCATTAAAGTTTTTTACAGAAAGTATTTCTGATTTGATTTGATTTCCAAACTCTCCAATTATAAAAATTTCATCTTCACCATCAAGATTTAAATCTATAATAAAAAAATCATCAATTACATCAAATCTATTACTAAAATCAAGAGAATCTAAACTTTCAAAATTAATATTATTTTTATTTGATTGTGAAATATCGAAAGTAAAATCGCTTGATAAAAAATCCTCGATTGGAAACCCAACTAGAGTAAGACCTTGAGATTTAATTTCATCAAGATCCGCTTGATATCTGTTTTTTGTTTTCATTAAATTTGAAAATCCAATATAAAACCTCAATGCGTTTTCAGCATTTTCATCAAAAATTTCATTAAAAATTTTTGAAACAATATTTTCTTCTCTACTGTTTAGTTCAGGCAATAACTGATATAAATTATCAAAATAATATTTTGCATTTTTAAGGTTTCCAATTTTAAAGTTTGAATCAATGTATTGTATCAAAACCGCTAAATTAACATATTCTAAATCAACAATCTTTTTTAAATATTTTGACCTAGCAATTAAATCATCCTGATTATTATTTATTTGATATAACAACCCATGAATTTCAGCAAGTTTAAACAAAACTCTAATATTTTTGGGCGAATCAATTAATGTGTTTTCCAAAATTTTAATAGCTTGAAGATTCTGATTTTCTGCAAGTAATATTTCAGAATTAATTAATTTAATATCAGAATTTTTATCATTTAAACTTTCTGATTTTTTTATTAAAAGTTTTGCTTTATCCAAATCTCCCATACGAAAATAAATTAATGCTAAATTTGCATATGCCATTGATTCGTTTGGATTAATAGTTAATATTTTTTCAAATTCAACTACTGCGTCTTCAAGTTTACTTTCTTCGATATAAGCTAAACCCAAATTTTTTGACTTAAATAGTTGATCAATTTCATTTTCATTAAAGGTTTTTTGATTATTAGAACACCCAATAAAAATCAAAATGAATAATATGTAAAGATTTTTCATAAAATTAATTAATGAATTATAATACTAATTTACTTTTTTTTAATATTTAATAAAAAAAAAACCGGTATTTATCATACCGGTTTTTAATAATTTAAATTATATGTTTTGTTATTTGGTATCCCACCACATCTTGGTATATAAATCATCTGCTCCTTGAGTAGCAATAGCATTATCATAATTAGTTGCATTCAATTCTGTTTCAGAGGTAGGATAAGCATGTCTTAAAGGAATATTTAAATTTTGATCTGCTCCAGGAGCTGGTTCCAATTCAGGATAATCTAATCTTCTCCATTCAGACCATGCTTCATAACCACTCGGAAATGCAGCTATCCATTTTTGATATCCAATTAATTTATCCCAATTATCTGACGAGTAAGATACTCCTTCTTGATTTAAATATTCACCTGGTTCACCTACTCCCCATTGGTCCCAAGAGGCTGTGATTCCACTTTCGTACTCTTCTTGAGCATTTCCCGCAATCCACCCTCTTTCTATTGCTTCTGCCATAGAAAGATGTACCTGAGCAATAGTATATATAGGTAATGGAGAATCTTGAGATCTTATGGATGCACCTGGAAATGAAATTTCAGAATTAGTTATTGCTCCAGCTTCATTATTTGAAATTCCATATATCATTCCAACAACTTCATCTAAAGTAGTTGTAGCATCACCATCATCCAAATCAGGTGCCGGATCAGCAAATGCTGTTAATCTAGCATCATTGAAAGCTTGCATAGTATCAGCCATTGTATTTGATATTGCATAATCCGTTCTAGTAATAAATCTTACATACCATGGAGATGCATTTGCATCCTCAGCTAAATGATAATACATAACGTCTGAATCAATAACACCTGCATCAACTGCATTTGAGAATTCGGTTGATGCATAATCTTCATCAACATCTGAAAGTCTCAAAGCCATAATCATTCTAATAGTATTACCAAATTTTTGCCAATCACTTGTAACGCCATTAAAAAGTATATCACCGTTTAGAGAACTGTTTTCATCAAATTCAGTCACAGCTGTAGCAATATCACTAATTATGCCTTTATATATGGATTCTTGACTATCATAAACAGGTGAAAAATTATCCCCACCTTTTAATGCTTGAGAATATGGTATCATTCCCCATCTGTCTGTCATCATAGATAAATAGTAACCTTTAAGAATTTTAGCTGCTGCTTTATAATTAGCGGTAGCATCTTCACTATCAATAATCGATTGTAAATCAGCTAATGGCCCAGTATACCAGGGATTAAAGTCAAATTGGATCGTATTATATCTTGAATCCTCCGTGTATTGTGTTTCAGACATATACTGAACATACAAAACGGGTGTAACTGCTCCTGCAACTCCACTCATTTGCGTAATTGACTGGGTTAACAAAAGATCTGGAATAGCTGTAGAAGGATTATTTGGATCAACATTCATATCTCCAAAGTCATCGCTACATCCAACTATTAAAAAAAATAAAATTAGAAACTTACTTATTAAATTTTTCATTAAAATATCCTTTCCAACTAAAATTTTACATTAATATTGAATGAGACCGTTCTAGTGCTTGGTAAAACACCGCCCTCCCAATAACTATAGCCACTACCATGTCCATTTGAGGCCGTAGTAGGATCTATTCCTGGTTCGGCGCTACTTAACATAGCTACATTTCTAACAGAAACTGATAAATTCAAATTAGATAATGGTAAACTTTCAAGAATGCTTGTTGGAATGTCATATCCAACTCTAAATTCTCTGAAGCGAGTGTAACTTGCATCTAATAAGTTTTCTTCACTTCTTTTATAATATGAGTTTGCTGCGACTGAAACTGCATCACGTAATACTTTTACTGGTGCACCTTCTTCATCTACACCTTCAAGAACAACTCCTCCAGAGTTTGATGCTGCATCGTCATAATCAACCCAAGTTACTTCAGTTCCATCAGATGTAAGAACAGGATCTCTAACTGGATTACCCAATTCATTATTTCCTGTGGTATTTGAAGTCATTCCTGAATAAATACCCCATTGTCTAGTTAATGAATAAAATTGACCACCAACTTGAAAATCAAAGAATGCGCCTATAGACAAACCTTTAAATTTAGCATCGATTCTAAAACCGCCTGTTGCATCTGGTAAAACATATCCTAACCATTTATTGTTTTCTGTAACATAATTGCCGTCAGTAATGATTCTCTCACCATTTTCATGTTGTTGATAACCTGCTCCCTTTATTGCACCCCATTCTTCTCCAACTTTTGCAAATAGAAAAGTACCCCAATATGCTCTAAATAATTGTCTGGCTTCCATGCCTTCAGCGAGTTCATCGACTTGTGATTCTGATGTAGCATAATTTAACGTGAAGTCTAAATCAATATCTCTTGTCCTTATTGGATTAAATCCGATCAAGTATTCAGTTCCAGTTGTGGTGAATTTTCCTGCATTAACCAATGTTGTTGAATAACCAGAGGCACCAGGAACAGTTAAAGGTATAATATCATCCTTTTTTTCTTGTGTATATGATGTTATGTCCAACCTAAAAAGGTTATTTAGAAATCTCAAATCAATTCCAAATTCTGTATCACTATTTATTGAAGGTTTTAAATCAGGATTTGGCAATGTGTTTGGTACTGCAAGAGTAGGATTTGATCCATATGGGGTGCCAACGCTATAAGTTAAACCCACATTGTATGGATCTGTATCACTTCCAACTTGGGCAATTGAAGCTCTAATTTTACCAAATGATACAAAAGGAATACTAAATAAACTTGTAAATACAAAAGAGTTTGATAAACTGTAATAGTTATATGAATTATTTGTTGATGGCAGAGAAGAAGAAATATCATTTCTCAGAGTAGCATCTAAATAATAAATCCCAGCAAAATTAATTGTTGCTGAACCAAATGCCGATCTTATTTCTTTTTCTTCAGTGTAAGTGGTAACAGAAGGTCTATCTACTGAAGCATCAATATTGTAGTAACCTGGCAAACTTAAACCACCACTTGTTTGAGAAATATTTGAACTATACACTCTATTCATAATATTTCCTCCAATCAAACCACTAAAACTTAAAAAACCTAAGTCTTGACTATAATTAGCAGTTACCTCATAATTCATTTCATTTTGGGATCTTTTTGCCATGGAATACCAATCTTGTTCTAGACCTCCAGATGCTATTCTATCCTCAACTAAGAAATCATATTGATCTGATCTTACCGCTCCCATTATTGAAAGATTTTGAGTTGCTTTATAAACCAATGAAAAATTACCGTATAATCTGTTTCTCTCATCTTCAGAAACATTTTCAAAATAACTAAAATATGGGCTATCCCAATATAATGGTCTCAAATTTGTTGCAGATCTTAAGTTCCAAGAATAAATACTACCATCATCTCCCTTATATTTTCTTAATTTATCCATATCAAGCTGTCTCTGAAACCATTGATTAAATGATTGTACTGGATTTCCAACCAATGGACTATAACCGCTTGCAGGTCTTCCAAAACCTTGGGTATTTGCATAATTAAAACTTACAGAAGAACTAAGCTTACCCGTCAAATCTAATGATCCATTAAATCCAAGAGATGATTTATTTAATTTTGAATTTGGTATAACACCTTTTCCATCTTCAATTTTAAATGAAAGACGAAAAGATGAAATATCATTACCGCCATCCAAAGCAAAATTATGAATTTGATTTACACCTTGATTTAAAAAATTTTTAACGTTGTCAGGTTGAGGCTCTAAGGGAATTTGAGTTCCATAATCATCTATTCCATCGCCGTCAAAATCATCATGAATCCAAGACCACCATGGTCTATACAAAGTTCCATCCATTTTGGGTCCCCAGCTCTCATCTGCTGCATAATTTAATACATTATATTCTAATCCATCTTCAGGATCAATTTCAGTTAACCAAGATTGAGTGTAACCACCTGCATATTCATTTTGATATTCAGGTAAAATTAAAATATCATCATAGGAGCTAGTTGATGAATATGAAAAACCAATTCCATCTTTATTTGAACCACCTTTTTTAGTAGTTACTATAATAACTCCATTAGCTGCTCTTGTACCATAAAGCGCAGAAGCAGAGGCTCCCTTCAATACAGAAATTGATTCAACATCGTTCATATTGATGTCATTGGCTAAATTACCATAATCTCTTCCATCATAAGCACCTGAGAAAGATCGATTATCTATTGGAGTTCCATCTACTACCCATAATGGTTGAGCATCTGACAGGCCATTGGCACCCCTTAATCTAATTTTAGCAGAACCTCCTATGGCAGCTCCTGCAGAGCTCAAAACTTGAACACCAGCGACTTTTCCTGAAAGTGCATCAGCTATATTTGATTGTGGGACCATATTTAGTTCTTCTGCTGATACATCTTGTACTGAATAACCAACAGCTTTTTTTTCTTTGGATATACCTAGTCCAGTAACTACGACCTGATCCATTCCTATAACGTCAGCTTCCAAGGTAAAATTTTCAATTAACTCGCCTGAAGATAATACAATTGCTTTTTCACTTTTAATATAACCTATAAATTGTGCTGACAAAGTAATGGTTTGTCCTTGAACAAAATTATCAGGGAGCGAAATTGAATATTCACCATTATCATTTGCAGACGAACCATAATTAGTACCTACAATAACAATATCCGCATATGGTAATGGTGCACCATTTTCATCAGATATTATTCCTGATATTGAAGTTTGAGAAAATAAATTTTGAAAAGTAAAAAAAGTGACAAATATTAAAGCAATCTTGAATATTTTCATTATTTCTCCATATTTAATAATTTTAAGAGCAATTAGAATTTAAATTAAATATATTAATAAAAAATATATTTATACAACAAATTTTTAATAAACACAGTTATATATTAAATTAATATAACTTTTTGTTTAATGTCAAGCAATTTTTACATGATCTTTATATTTTTGATATAACTTTATATAGTTATAAACAGGAAAATTATATTTATAGTTTAAATAAATTGTATTTACTTAATATTGATTTTAAGAAATTTTATAATTAAATAAAATTACCACTCTTCATTAATTCTACTTTTATCATTAATAGAATTATCGTGGTAATAATGTTCACATGGAATAAATGAATTTTTAGGAAGGGAATTTCCATCTAAATACTCAAAAAAAGCATTTACTGTACCAACAGCCATTTTTCTGGGAAATTGTTGGGGTGAATCTACTATTTGTTTTTCAAAAACCGCTTGTTTTCCTGCTGGGGAAGCATCAAAACCAACTATTTTAATTTGTTCTGATTTACCAGCTTTTTTAACGGCAGAATATGCTCCCAATGCGGATGGATCATTAATTGCGAATATTCCTACTATATCTGGGTATGCTTGTAAAATATCAGTTGCAACCCTAAAACCTTCATCTCTACTTCCCTCACCAGAAAGCTCTGTAACTATTCTAATTCTGCTATTGTTTTGTTTTAGATAATCTCTAAATCCATCAACTCTTAATTTACATGAAGTTATTCTAGGTAGACTTAATACAGCGATATCTCCAATATCACCAGTAACTTTCATCATACTTTTAGCTGCAAGTTGTCCTCCTTGATAGTTGTCACTTCCAATATGAGAGAAAATCAAACTTGCGGCTTCTTTATCTGTAACCTGTACATCAAAAGTAAAAACAGGAACACCTAAAGAATAAGCTTTTTTTACACCCTCACCAGATGATTTAGAATCAACTGGGTTTAAAAAAATAGCATCATACCCTTGAACAGCAAAATCAATAATTTGATTATTTTGTTTGGCTGGGTCTTGATCACCTGACAATGCAACCAATTGAAAACCTTTTTTTAAGGCTTCTTCTTCCATAACGTTAGCTATTAACTTAAAAAATGGATTGGTTAAATCCATACATGTCATACCGATTCTTCCAATATATTTAGTATTTGAATTCGTACATGAACAAACAAGTACAAGAATAACTAAAAAACATTTTTTTATATAAATCATAATTTTTAACCTATTTTATTAAAAAATTGTACAAAAAAATTATGTGATTTGGATTTGTCTATCACAACTGCAATCAAAATTACCAATCCCAAAACAACCTGCTGGGTATAACTCTCAATTCCAATTAAATTCATACCATTTTGAATAACTGAAATAACAAAAACACCAATAAGCGTTCCTAAAATTTTTCCTGATCCACCTGATAAAGTTGTACCTCCAACAACCACGGCTGCTATAACGTATAATTCATACATAATACCCATGTTTGGCGTTCCAGAATTTAGTTGTGAAGCTTGTATACAACCTCCTAATCCAGCAGTAAAACCACATATTAAAAAAACAAATATTTTGATAAAATTTACAGGAACACCTGATAGCCTAGCAGCTTCTTCATTTCCTCCTACTGCATAAATATACCTTCCAATTCTTGTTCTCGACAGAAAAAAATGAGCTATTAAATATAAAATTATTAAAAAAATCACTGTATTTGGTAAACCGAAAGAAGAAGCTTGTCCAAGCCAAATTAATGACTCGGGAACTTGATAAATTGAAAAACCATCTGTAATCATAAAAGCCAAACCACGGCCAATTAACATTATTGCTAGTGTAGTAATAAATGAAGGTACTTTAAAAAAGGCTACTATAAAACCACCTATACATCCTATAATCATTGTTGATAAAATACCCAAAACAAATCCAATAAATACGATATCGGCTGAAGCATTTACTCCGCCCATAGATTTCATTATACTTGTACCAACAACGGCTGATACTGCTATTAAACTTCCAACTGAAAGATCTATACCTCCTGTAATTATTACAAATGTCATTCCAATAGCTAAAATAGCTATTACAACTATTCTATCGACAATTGCAATTAAATTTGTTTTTTTTAAAAAATCGGGAAATAAATTGCTTTTAGGAAAGAACTCTTCTGTTGAACCATAGATTATGTTATCTTTTTTTAAAGACTCTAAAACATTCCAAGTTGATATTTGCTTGTTCATGATTATAAAATTTGGATAATTTGAATTTTCCATCATTTTAATTAATTTTTTTTTCAAGTCTGCTGGCGTTCCTACCACTGAAGAAGAATTTGAAAAACCCATTTGTTTTAAAGATATCTCTAATTCCATAGCAATTTCTGCTGATTTTGTATTTTTTCCACCAACACACAATATTATAATTTCATTTTTTTCAAAAGATTTAACTTTTTCAATAAATTGATTTAAAATATTTTTTGAATCAGGAGTTTGTTCTTTTAATGTTAAAAAACTAAACAAAACACATAATGCAGCCAAAATAAAAACCATTCCATAATTATTAATAAATTTTTTCATAACTTTTCCCGTTTTACCCCAAAGCAATTGATAAAATATTTTCCTGTGTTAATTTTTTATCAACCTTCAAACTTCCTTTAATCCTTCCTTCATGAATGACAATAATTTTATCAGACATACCAATTATTTCTTCTAGATCACTACTCACAAATAGTATTGATTTACCCTCAAATGATAAATCATTAATTAATTCATATATTTCTCTTTTTCCTGCAACATCTATACCTCTTGTAGGTTCATCAAATATAATTATATCTGCATTTGATTCAAGCCATTTTGCTAAAACAAGTTTTTGTTGATTCCCACCCGACAAATTCTTTGCTATTTGTTTTGGGGAATCAATTTTTATTTTGATATCATTTATATAGTTTTTAAAAGATTTAACTTCTTTTGATTCGTTCATAATCAAGTTTTTTGAAAAATTTTTTAAATTTGGTAAACCAAAATTTTTTTGTGAAGAATGGTTTAAAATTAGTCCTTCTTTTTTTCTATCCTCAGTCAATAAACAAATTTTATTTTTAATACCGTCAATTGGGTTTTTAATGTGTATTTCTTGATTGTTTTTATAGATTTTACCTGAGTCAAATTTGTCAGCCCCATAAATTGATCTCATAATTGCTGTTCTTCCTGAACCTAACAATCCTGCAAAACCTAAAACTTCTCCTTGATTAACTTTAAAATTAATATCAGAAAAAAAGTTTTTCTTAGAAAAACTTTCTATTCTCAAAACTTCTTCTTTTATAATTGATTTACGTTTGGGAAAATCGATTGACAGTGATTTCCCTACCATATTTTCGATGAGTTGCTTTTTTGTTATTCTTTTGGTTTCAAAATGATTAACATGAAACCCATCTCTTAGAATTAAAATGTTGTCAGAGATTTGTATAATTTCATCCAATCTGTGACTAATATATATAATACCTATATTTTTTTTAACCAAATCATTTATGATTCGCATCAAGTTTTTTACTTCTTTTTCAGTTAAAACTGCTGAGGGTTCATCCATTACAATTATTTTAGAATCAAGTGTTAATGCTTTTGCTATCTCAACAATTTGTTGTTCAGCTATAGAAAGTTTATTACAAGCTATATCTGGGTCAATATTTACACCTAAATTATCAAATTGATTTATAGATAATTTTTTTTCTAATTTAGTATCTACAAATCCATTTTTTGTAATTTCACGTCCTAGAAAAATATTCTCATGAACTTTCAAATCTTTAATTAGGTTAAATTCTTGATAAATTATAGAAACACCGTTTTTTTGTGATATTTGAGGATTGAATATTTTTTTTATCTCACCCTCTATTTTTATTTTTCCAGAGTTTGGCTGAATAGCACCACCTAAAATTTTCATCAAAGTGCTTTTACCAGCACCATTTTCTCCAACTAAGGCAAGAACTTTTCCATAATCTAAATTTAAGTTTACATTATTTAAGGCATTTACCCCGGGAAATGTTTTACATATCGCCTCCATTTGAAGTAATAAATTTTTCATTTATGGAGAAATTATAACCTTTCCACATTTTCTTGTCATTTGTAATAAAAAAGCTTCATTTATATTTTCTATTTCAAATTTATGAGTAATTAAAGAATTTAATTTTTCTTTATTTCTTATTGAAATTTTCATCAAATCATCAATTAAATTATGATTATAGTGCCAAACCCCTACCATTGTCAAACCATTTCTAATTAAGTCGTTACTAATATGAACTTTTAAACTATTTGACTCACCAACAAAAGCAATTGAAGCATTTCTCTTAGAGGCGTTAATACATAAACGCTGAGAATCAACAGACCCAGCACAGTCGATCGATTTGTTTACACCCAAACCATTTGTGAACTCTTTTATCAAATTTAATGCATTGTTTTTTTTGGGATTAATTATTAGATCAGCACCTAACTTTTTTGCTAAATCATTCCTATAATCATTATGCCCCGTTACGATTACCTTAGCACCAATATCTTTAGCATTAATTATTCCCCCTAAACCTACAGGCCCCATACCAGTTATTAACACGGTATCTTCTTTCTTTAAATCAATTCTATCAATTGCTCCATAAGTTGGACCCAAACCACAACAAATCATGCTGGCTTCATCATAAGTCAATTCATCTGGAATTTTTGGTAATAACCATGAAGGCTTAACAATATACTCAGCTAAAGTACTTGCACCATACTGAATACCGGTAAACGATTTTATATCAAATGTATTTAAACAATGTATATATTCACCGGAGTCACACAAATAACAATTTCCACATGGATATTGAGGCATAACAACCACCCTATCACCATTTTTTAAATTTGATTCATCTAATATTTCAACTACTTCACCAGAAGCTTCATGACCCAAAGGATAATCTGGCATTACCCCATCTTTAAAAAATTTGAATTCAGTACAAAGTGGGGCAGAACGTATTTTTACCACAACCCAATCTTTTAATGCTTTTGGTTTATCCACATCTAAAATTTTAGTTGAATATGGACCATCAATTAAAACTTGTTTCACTTGCTCATTACCTTTACAATTTATTTTAAAATAAAACCAACGCTAGGAATATTATAAATTTTAAAGAATATAAACAAAATCTAATAAAGATTTACATCTTTTAAAAAATATAAATATGTCATTTTGGCTTATGAAAAAATATTTTATCATTAAAACATGTCATTTTGTCAATAAAATTTAATTGGCACAAATATTGCATACATATTTATTGAATTGTTTATTAAAAAAATAAGGAGAAAAAAACAATGTCTTTAATAAAATGGTCACCAATTAGAACTTTATCAAATGAATATGTTGATAACAACCCATACTTCGAGATGAATAATCTAATTAAATATATCTTTGATGATACATTAGATTATGATAATTCATTTTCAAATTGGAATCCTAACGTTGATATATATAATAATGATAAAGAATATGAAATAAATATTGAAGCTCCAGGAATGAAAAAAAATGATTTTAAAATTAATCTCACTGGTAATGTATTAAAAGTATCCGGAGAAAAAAAATCGAGGAGATCTTTAAATAATCACATTGAAAGTAGAAATGGTGTTTTTTCTAGAACATTTAAAATAGAAGAAGATGTTTTAGCAAAAAACATTAAAGCTGAATATGATCAAGGAATCTTAAAAATTTCTATTCCTAAATCAAAGTCTTCAATAATAAAAAATATTGAAATACCAGTTAAATAATAATGAAATGAATAGCAGAAAGAGTATTCTTCTTTCTGCTATTCATAAATTTTATTAATTATTGTATTCCAATTTTGAAGGATTTTTTTCCTCCTGAGTTTTAATGTAGGTGTAAGTTCTTTTTCATCAACGGTGAAATCTCTCGGAAGTATTTCAAATTTTTTTACCTGCTCTGGTGATGAAAATGTGGTATTTATCAAATCTACTTGAGATTGGATTTCTTTTTTTATTTCTTCACTATCTGTATAATCCTCCAAAGAATGACCTAGTTCTTTTAATTTGCTAATTTGTTGAGACGGATTTTTAGGTATCTCATCGATTGAAACATTTAATTTATCCCTAAGAATGACTGATGGGTCAAGTGTAAAAAGAGCTGAACAAAAATTTCTTCCATCTCCAATAAGAAAACATTGGGAAACAAGAGGAATACTCTTCATTGATTCTTCAATATTTAATGGAGCAATATTTTTTCCTCCAGATGTAACATAAATTTCTTTTTTTCGTCCAATAATTGAAAGGAATCCATCTTCATCAATTTTTCCAACATCACCAGTATGAAGCCATCCATCTTTTAAGACCTCTTTAGTAGCTTCAGGATTATTATAATATCCCTTCATAACATGAGGGCCTTTAATTACTATTTCGCCATCTGACAATATTTTAATTTCAGTTCCTGGTAGAGCAGGACCAACAGTACCAATTTTATTTTTTTCAAAATAATTAATTGATGCTCCTGCAGAATCCTCAGTCATACCGTATCCTTCAAACAGAGGAATATTAAGAGATTGAAATAAGATTAATATTTCTTGGTTAATAGGAGCAGCACCAGTCAAAGCATATCGACATCTACTCATACCAATAGCAGTTTTAATCTTTTTTTGAATTAAATTTGATATAATTGGAATTTTTAAAAGAATTTTTAAAATTGGTTTGGAATCCAGTTGAGCTTTAACATTTGAATAAATCTTTTCATATAACCTGGGAACGGAAATAAATAAATGAGGTTGAATTTCTTTAGCGCTGTCAACAAGAGTTAAAGGACTCTCAGCAATATATAAATGCATTGCTTTATCTATCCAATAATGAATGTCAACAAATTGTCCTAATGAGTGAGCTAAAGGAAGCCAGGAAATATATTTTTCTCCTTGTTGAAATAAAAAAGCTTTATCAGGTGACTCAACTTCAAATGACCAATTTCCATGGGTAAGTTCTACACCTTTTGGATTACCAGTTGTCCCTGAAGTATAAATTATGGAAGCAGTTTCTTCTAATGTTGATGAGTTGAGATTGTTGATTATTTGATTTTCATCGACATTTATACCATAATCAAGAAAATTCTCCCAAGATGAAATTTTTACATGATCTAATTTAGGAATGTTTTCCATCAGCACTACTTTTTCCACTTTATTTAACTTGTCTACAATTTTCATGAATCTATAATAAGGCATTTTTTCAACATCATTATCATCTAACGGATTGTGACCAATAAAAACGAATTTTGAATCTGAATTATTTATTATCCAATCAATTTCATCAGGTGATGAAGTGTGATAAACACCAACAGCAACTCCTCTATTCAATTGAGCTGCCAAATAACTAGCATACCATTCCAATCTGTTATAACTATATATGCTGATTTTATCATTAGGTTTAAAACCCAATGAAGATAAAGATTTAGCTATTCTTAAAGTATAATTATAAAATTCTGACCAGGTCATTGTATTCCATTGGCCATGAGATAAATATGATATTGCTATTTCATTAGGATATTTTTTATTGTTTCTTATAAGTTTTTGTGGTGTGGTCATAATTATTAGTCTCTAATTTTTTTTATTAATTTTTTTTAACAGCCCATTAAACAAAATACAAATAAATTAATATTGAAAACTAGAAAATTTTAATTTTTAAAAACACTTGACTTTCAAACCAATCAGATGGTAATATCAATGCAATTAATAAGGACATCTATTTGTAGATGCTTAGTAAATAAATTAAGTATGAACAAAAAAAGCTCAGATAAATATTTTAAAGTAAAAAACAACCAAGTTGTTTTAGTCCTAAATATTTT
>Ga0208624_1000334_pt1 | contig 24542 bp, 26 predicted proteins | sample Knorr_S23_td_DCM_FD_185607 | JGI IMG/M metagenome (GOLD analysis project Ga0208624, IMG submission 185607) | Marine microbial communities from Southern Atlantic Ocean transect - Knorr_S23_td_DCM_ad_71m_LV_A (SPAdes) (version 2) | ecosystem: Environmental > Aquatic > Marine > Oceanic | place... | reverse complement strand
GGATACGCATCAGTTTTAAGAGCTGCAAAAGAGACATCTGATGTAGTACCAATGATGACAACTGCTGCAGGAAATATTCAACCTTCCAAGGTCCTGATTTTAGGAGTTGGGGTTGCAGGCCTTCAAGCAATTGCAACTGCAAAAAGACTTGGTGCTAGAGTTTGGGCTTTCGATATTAGAAAAGAAGCCAAGGATCAAGTGGAATCTCTGGGTGCTAAATTTGTAGAAGCCAACACTGAAGCACAAGACAGTGTTTATGCGCAAGAGGTCTCTGAAGAAGAAAATCAGAAAATTCAAGAAGCATTAAAGAAACAAGTAATTGATAGTGATATTGTTTTAACATTTGCTCAAATACCAGGAAAAAAAGCACCTGTCTTAATCGAAAAGTCAACCATTGAAAAGATGAAAAAGAATTCTGTGATTATCGATTTAGCAGCCGGTACAGGTGGAAACTGTGAAGGTACTGTGGTGAATAAAGTTGTTGAATTAAATGGTGTAAAAATAGTTGGTGAAACAGACATTCTAAATTCCGTAAAACATGCAGCAACAAAGCTTTATTCGGAGAATGTTAGAAATTTAATCGAACTATACATAGAGAACAGTGATGATGAGATTTTTACAGAGATGAGTTCATAATGGAAGCAACTTTCTTACTTACATTGTTAATAACTTTTTTAGCAAGCTTTATTGGATACGAACTCATATCTAAAATTCCTCAGACACTACACACACCACTTATGTCTGGTTCAAATGCTATTTCAGGAATTACATTAATTGCAGCAATTCTGATATACCCAGAAGTAAGAGAATCTCAAATACTTCAAATTATCGTTTTAATTGCAATATCATTTGCAACCCTCAATATTGTTGGAGGGTTTTCAGTAACTGGCCGAATACTAGAAATGTTTAAGAAAAATGATTGAAATAATATTATTGATCTCTGCTGTATTGTTTATATTCGCCTTAAAGCTTTTTGGAAGACCATCAACGGCACATAGAGCAAATTTATTTGCAATGCTAGCTATGGCATTAGCTGTATTTAGTGCCTTTAACTTTGATTTTTCAAAATATGATTCTGCTTTTTACATCACAATTGTTATTTCAGGACTTCTTGGAGTTTTAATATCAAAACGAGTTCAAATGACACAAATGCCTGAACTTGTTGGTTTGTTTAATGGTTTTGGCGGAGGCGCTTCTGGTGCAATCGCATATGTTGAGTTATCTAATAGCTCCTTACCTTTTAATGATTATTTTGTAGCAATATTTTCAATGGTTATTGGAATGTTTACTTTTTCAGGAAGTCTTGTTGCAGTTATGAAACTCCGTGGAAAATTAAATAACTTTAGTTCAAAATTTGCCAATATATTTTCAGTATTTCTACCTGTCATTATCTTTATTCCAGCAGTTTTGGAAATGGACAATTTTGTAATTGAATTTATTATCCTAGTTGCACTAATTACTGGAATTATTCGAGTTGCTGTAATTGGTGGTGCAGACATGCCTGTAGTAATTGCTTTTCTCAACTCACTTTCTGGAATAGCAGCCATGTCAGCTGGATTTATAGTAAATAGTATTATCTTGATCGTAGCTGGTGCTTTGGTAGGTGCATCTGGAATAATTCTTACACTCCTCATGTGTGCTGCAATGAATCGTACACTTTTAGATGTTCTTAAAGGTGGTTTTGGTAATACAACGATTAATAATGAATATGAAAAAGATCCAATTAGCACCTCTCCAGAAGATGTTGCAATTCAATTAAGCTATGCAGAATCTGTAGTTATTGTTCCTGGATACGGAATGGCAGTTGCACAAGCTCAAGCAGCTGTTAAAGAATTAACAAATACTTTGAAAGATAAAAATATTGAAGTTAAGTTCGCTATACATCCAGTAGCCGGAAGAATGCCTGGGCATATGAATGTTCTTTTAGCCGAGGTAGACATTGATTATGAAGATATGTTTACTTTAGAAGATATAAATTCTGATTTTTCATCAACGGATGTTGTGCTAGTTTTGGGAGCAAACGATGTTGTTAATCCATTGGCTAGAACTGATGAAGATTCTCCAATCTATGGAATGCCAATACTGGATGTAGACCTTGCAAGACAAGTAATTGTTATAAAAAGATCTATGTCACCTGGTTACGCAGGTATTGCAAATCCACTATTTATTAACGATAATGCAAAGATGCTCTTTACCGATGCAAAAGAAGGTTTAGAAAATATAATCAAATCTTTTGAGCTAGTGTAATAAATTACAATAAATGAGATTGTGAAAACCCATACCAAAACATCTAAGTTTATACACTGGACATTTTCTTTGTTATATGCCTATGGAATATTTAAACAAGTAGAAGAATTAGATCAATTGAATAATCCGTCAATACTCATGGTTGAAATTGTCTTTGCTGGAATATTTTTGGGGATTGTTTTTATTAGATATTTCTATATGAAAGATGTTGATACTTTGTTAGGTGCCAAAGTTGAAATACCAAAAGGACATTTATTCATTGCTAAAACAATCCATAGGCTTGTTTATTTAACTTTAATTTTATTGCCAACTACAGGTTTGATTATTGCTGCTTTATTTGCATACAGTCTTCCTGGCATTAACTTTGCGGTTGCAATTCATGAATTTTCAGCATTCCTTAGTTATGCATTGATCGGCATACATATAGTTGCTTCCATTTATTCACGATTGAAAGGCGAGGGGGTATGGGACGCTATGGTTCCAATATGGAAAGAGAAAGAAAAAATAGATTCTGAAATTTTATCTAATTTAGAAACGATTGAAAATAAAGTTTATAAAAAAACAGAAGAAATCTTCAAGATAAAATAATTTACTTTAAAGATTTAGCAAGATTTAGTACTTCATGCATAGTATTTACAATTTCTTCTGGTTTGTAATATTTTATAAATAATATTTTCCTGGAATTTACAACAGTATCAGAAACTCTTAATCTTCTTAGAGTTTTTTGTGCCTCTTCAATTTTTGAATCATTTCTTTCTATAAATAATTCTGTGAGATGCTCGTCATCACCGTCAATTTCACCTTTCCAATTTATTTTGATACCCATATCTAAGCTTTGAGGAAAAAATGCATAGAAAGAAACATACGTTGTTGAGGAACGACCATGACTTCTTGTAAAAACTTCTATTTCACATCTATATCCGTCTATCTCTCCAAATATTTTTTTCTTTCTAAAGATATTTCCTGGAATATCAATCTGGAAATTCAAAACTTCTGATGCTTTTTCCAATGCTTTATTTATTTTTTTATTTAACGTAACAATCAACCATATAATTGGCGCTAATACAACTGTGATAACAGTTATTAGTGTGAGGGTTTCTTCCATGAAAATTAAATGTTTTTGAATATGTATTTATCGAATACACTCATTTTATCTATCCAGCTATCCTTATAAAAATAATTTACTGATGCTGCAACAGAGGATAATAATGCGTTTCCATCTTGGGGAGTAAAACAATACCCTGTTAAATTGTTATTTTTTACATGTAGAGATTCCTTTGCAATAATTCCATGTGATAAAAGTCTTCCATGATAACCATGATCTCTACCAAATGAAAAAACTTTATTTGAGGAAAGTTTTTCAGTGGACATTAAAAATTCACTATTTTTTAAGTCATCTGAAATATTTTCTAGATCAATATTTTCTTCAAATGATAAATTAAACCATAAAGTGTGCATGTATTGAGTTGGTAACTTGATTGCTGAAGAAAATAGATTTAAATCTTTTCCTTCTTGTTGAAATAATTCAAAAACATCTCTTGCATGATGAGTTCCAAATTCCTGATTGTCATGTTTTGTAATTGTTGGAGAAGGTGAAAATGAATCATTTTGGGAAACATCATTAGCTCTTCTTAAACAGACAAAACGTCCTTCGCTAAGATTTCTCTCCTTATCTAAGGAAAATGTTTTTACTATTGATGCAATATTGTGAGTATTACAAGATGCTATTAGATATTTATTCTGTTCTTGATTCAAAGAATCATTATTTATGCCCCATGCAAAGAAAGGACCAAATCCATGTTCCGATCCCTGTGCCAAATATCGTTTATCTTTGTCTAAATTTGAATAAATTTCATCCCAGTTTTTATTGCCAGATGGAGTACAGTCAATAATTACTTGGTTTTCTTCATAACTCTTCTCTAATTGTTCAACACTGAAGCCCATTGATACAAAATCATTTTTTGCTTCCGAAGTGGCAACAAGTTTTGCACCTTTTCTAATTAAAGCTTCTACTTTCCCTTTTTCATCTGATAGTGGAGTTCTTTTGAAAAATGAGACATTATCGATTCCTAGTTCTTTCTTATGTTGCGCAAGAAGACCAATTAGCGGCTCACCAATTGTTCCTGTACCGACGATTAATATATTTTTCATCACTATATTAAGATAAGAATATCAAACCTCATGAATAAAAAACTCATTTACCAATTTTCTTCCACCAAAACTGAAGGTGACAAATCCATGCTGGATTTACTTGGAGGTAAAGGAGCAAATTTAGCAGAGATGTCAACCCTAGGAATTAATGTCCCGCCTGGGTTTACAGTAACAACAGAGGTTTGTAATTATTTTATAGAGAACAAGTCTTTTCCAGATAAATTTGATAGTGAATTAGAAAAAGCATTAGCTAACTTAGAAAAAATAACAAAAAAGAAATTTAATGATGATAAAACGCCTCTCTTATTATCTGTTAGATCGGGAGGAAAAGTATCAATGCCAGGAATGATGGATTCTATTTTAAATATTGGAATTAATGACAAAAATGTAGATGCTTTGGCATCTAATTTTAATGATGAAAGATTTGCGCTTGATTCATATCGTCGCTTAATTCAAATGTATGCAAATGTTGTTCTAGAAATTGATATGGATAGGTTTGAAGCCATTATTGATAATAAAAAAAGGATCGATGGAGTTGAAAAAGATAATGATTTTGATTCCGAACAATTGAGTTGGATTATTGATGCTTTTAAAACCACTGTTGAAAGATTTGCTGGAAATCCTTTTCCACAAGACCCTGTCACTCAACTCAAAGGGGCAATTGAGGCGGTATTTAAAAGCTGGCTAAACAAACGAGCTGTTGCTTATCGAAAAATTAATAATATACCCAACAATTGGGGTACTGGGACAACTATTCAATCTATGGTTTTTGGAAATTTAAATGAATCCTCAGGAACGGGTGTTGCTTTTACGAGGTTTCCGTCTACAGGAAAAAACAAATTGTACGGGGAGTATTTAATGAATGCTCAAGGAGAAGATGTTGTTGCAGGAATAAGAACACCTTATCCTATAGGAAAACATGAAAAGAACACTCAACCCTCCCTTGAAGAAGAAAACCCAGCTCTATTTAATGAAATAAAATCTATTGGAGATAAATTAGAAACTCACTATAAAGATGCACAAGATATTGAGTTTACAATTGAAGATGGAGAATTATTTATTCTTCAAACTAGAAATGCAAAAAGAACAGCCCAAGCAAGTGTAAAAATTGCAGTTGATATGCATAATGAAAAAATACTAAGTAAACAAGAAGCAATCAATATGATTGATGCAGATCAGATTACCTCAGTTCTCCACCCCCAGTTTGTAGACTCAGCTAGTAAAAAATTGTTTGAAAAAGGTTTAAATGCCTCACCCGGAGCTGCTGTAGGTGAAATAGTTTTTGATCCAGAAAAAGCGGAGATTGAAGCTGCAAGGGGAAAAAAAGTCATTTTAGTTAGAGATGAAACAAGTCCAGAGGATATAAGTGGAATGTTTGCATCAGTAGGAATATTGACAACAAAAGGTGGTATGACAAGCCATGCAGCCGTTGTTGCGAGAGGAATGGGCAAACCATGCATAGTTGGAGCAGAAAATCTGAAAATTGACAAAGATGAAAGAAAAATATCAAATGATCAAATAACTATCGAAGAAGGTGATTTAATTTCATTAGACGGATCTACTGGTGAGATTTTTCTTGGGGAAGTTGAGTTAGAGTCTCCTAAATTAACGGACGAATTCAATATTTTGATGGCATGGTGTGATGATTTTAAAAAACTTTCAATTAGAGCAAATGCAGAAACAATAAATGACACAACCAAGTCTTTAGAGTTTGGTGCTGATGGAATTGGTTTATGCAGAACAGAACATATGTTTTTTGAGGGTGAAAGAATACTTCCTATGAGAGAGATGATTATGGCAAACAATAAGCAAGGTAGAAAGAGAGCATTAAATAAAATTATTGATTTTCAAATAAATGATTTTGTTGAAATATTTAAGCTTTTAAAAGATAAACCTATAACTGTTCGGCTACTTGATCCACCAATGCATGAATTTTTACCAAAAAGTGATATTGAAATTTCTGAGTTAGCTAATTCTTTGAGAGTTTCACCAGCATATGTTTCAGAAGTTTTATCGAGGATTAGTGAAAGTAACCCAATGTTGGGTCATCGAGGTGTACGTTTAGGTTTAAGCTATCCAGAAATCTATAAGATGCAAGTTGAGGCAATTTTTAAAGCTAGTTATGAAATTCATCAAAAAGAAAAGATCACAATCAAACCTGAAATAATGATTCCTTTAATAATGAATGCAAGTGAATTTACAAAAATGAAAAAAATTATAACCAAAAAAATTGAAAGCTTGAAGAAAGAATCAGACTTCAATTTTGAATATTTCATAGGAACTATGATTGAGTTACCAAGTGCTGCCCTGAATTCATCAGAAATTGGAGAACACGCAGATTTTTTTTCATATGGAACAAATGATTTAACTCAAACAACTCTTGGTTTATCAAGGGATGACGCATCTAAATTTTTAAACGAATATGTAGAAAAAAATATTTTTGACGTTGATCCTTTTATTACAATTGATGAAAATACTGTGGGAAATTTAGTCGCTTCATCTGTAGTAGCTGGAAAAAAAGTAAATAAAGATATCAAAATAGGTGTTTGTGGTGAACATGCGGGAGATCCAAAATCAATCAAATTTCTCAATACATTGGATATTGATTATATTTCTTGTTCACCTTTTAGAATTCCAACTGCAAGATTAGCTGCTGCACAAGCAGAAATATCTTAAACTTAATTGATTACAAAGATGATTATCTTTGGATATAATTGCATTTATGAGTTATAAAATTATAAATAGAGTTGATCCAACTCTTTATTTGATACTATCTATTGTTGGATTTGTTATTCCGGAGCAAATTTATAAATTGTTTCTTTTGAATCCTGATGCAGTTTTATCATCTACTGAGGCAACTATTGTCCGAGCCAATGGTGTTGGAGTTATATTTGCAGCGCTTTTAATTTTTTTGCTTGGTGGGGAAGAGGAAAATGCAAAACAAATTAATAGCGTTCGTTATGTTGGAGGGTTACTTTTGATAGGATTTGCTGTGTTTACAAACTTTAATGGATTTTTAATTTTTGGTGTTACAGAAATTGCGCTCGCTCTGTACACAGGAAGACAATTAAGACCATCGTCTGGCAGTGAGAGTTACACCCCAAACGTCGAAGATTAAAAAAGTTATTTCAAGTAATTTAGCAATCATTAACATTAACTTATGATTTTAAAAGATAAAACCTTTGTAATTACTGGCATATTGACTGATAAGAGCATAGCTTTTGCTGCTGCAAAAATTGCAATTGATAATGGTGCAAAAATTATTGCCACAGGTTTTGGAGACGGACTTCGCATAACAAAACGTGCTGTAAAAAGACTTGATGCTGAAATTGATGTATTAGAGATGGATATTGAAAATACTGTTCAAGTACAAGAAGTAGTAAATCAAATTAAAGATAAACACGAAAGCATAGATGGTGCTCTTCATGCAATTGCATTTTCTCCAACTGAGGCAATGGGTGGGAATTTTTTAAATACAAATGTTGAAGATGCAATTAAATCATTTGAAGTTTCAGCTTTTTCACTAAAAACTTTAACCAATGAATTTTTACCAATATTGAAAGAAGGGGCATCGATAGTAGCAGTCGATTTTGACAACTCCCAGGCATGGCCGGGTTATGACTGGCAGGGTGTTGCAAAGTCATCGTTACAATCGATTGTTAGATATCTTGCATTTTATGTTGGTAAAAATAAGGTTAGGGTAAATGCAGTTGCCTCTGGTCCTCTTTCCACAACCGCAGCAAAAAATATTCCTGGATTTTCAGCAATGAATGATGAATGGAATGAAAGAGCACCTCTAGGGTGGGATACAAAAAATGCTGAACCAGTAGCTAAAGTCATTAATTTTTTATTATCAGATTACTCCGAAGCCATTACTGGTGAGATAATCCATGTTGATGGTGGAGCTCATGCTATTGGTGGCTCTATGTTGCCTGATTAATTTTTATTGTTTACTGAATATTAAAACAGCATTATGACCACCAAAACCAAATGAATTAGACATTGCATGGTCTATATTTTTTTCTATTGAATGATTAGCTGTGTAATTTAAATCACAATCCTCATCTGAATCATTTAGATTTATTGTTGGAGGAATGAGACTATTCTTCATTGATAATAATGATGCCATTGCCTCAAAAGCTCCGCCTCCTCCAAGTAAGTGTCCTGTCATTGATTTGGTAGAAGAGATATTAACTTCATATGCGTAGTCGTTCATAAGTGATTTAATCGCAAGTGTTTCATTTAAATCATTAGCTGGCGTTGATGTTCCGTGTGCGTTGATATAATCAATCTTTTCCTTGCTAATATCAGCGTTTGAGATTGCCTGTTCCATTGCTCTTAAAGCACCAACTCCACCCTCTGACGGAGCAGTTATATGGTACGCATCTGTTGAGGATCCATATCCAGAGATATATCCGTAAATTTTTGCATCCCTATCTTTTGCTGAACTTTCACTTTCGAGTATTAAAACTGTAGATCCTTCTGCCATAACAAATCCATCTCTATTTTTATCAAAAGGTTTACATGCTTTTTGAGGCTCATCATTCTGTTTGGAAAGTGCTTTTATTTGTGCAAAAGCTCCGATTGTCATTGAAGTTGTACCAGATTCTGTTCCTCCAACAAGAACTTTGTCAACAATGTTTTGTTCAATCATCCTCTTAGCTTCTCCAATTGCATTTGCAGAAGCTGCGCAAGCAGTTGTAATCGTTAACGAAGGACCTTGTATTCCGTATTTAATTGCAACTTGACCTGTACTTGAATTGGGCATTAATTGTGTAATTGCTAGGGGACTTATTCTTGTTGATCCTCTTTCATCGTAAACTCTAACGGCATCTTCCGTTGCTCCTATTCCACCAATGCCAGTCCCAAATACAATACCAAAATCTTCACCAAGCGGTTTACTTAAATCAAATCCAGCATCTTGAATTGCCTCTTCTGCAGCAAAAATAGATAAATGGCCAGACCGATCCAGCTTTCTTGCATTTTGTTTTCCCATATATTCATTTGCATCAAAGTTTTTAACTTCTCCTGCAAACGTCACAGGTAAATCAGAAGCATCAAATAAAGTAATGTGATCTATTCCAGAAACTCCACTAGTTAAGTTATTCCACGTATCAATTACATTGTTTCCAAGTGGATTAATTGTTCCAAGACCTGTTACAACCACTCGTTGTTTTGTCATGGTTTAAAGTTTTGAGTGCAACAAGTTTACTGCTTGACCAACAGTCCCAACATCTGTGAGCTCTTCGTCGTCAATTTCAATCTCAAACTCATCTTCAAATGCCATTACAACTTCAACGATGCCTAGTGAGTCAATTTCTAGATCCTCTTCTAATTTTGCATCCATATTGATTTTTTCAGAATCGATACCTAATTCTTCTTCAAAAAGGGTTTTTACCTTCTCAAAAACTTCATTTACTTCCATATTTACTCCCACTAAGTTGTAAGTCCACCATCTATAGGTATTACTTGCCCTGTTATATATTCTGACTCATCTTTGCATAAAAAAGATACCATGTTTGCAATATCTTCTGGCATACCCATGCGTTTTATTGAAAGTTGTTCTATAATATTTTCTTTATTTTCATCATTAATAAATGATGTCATGTCTGTTTCTATATATCCTGGGGCTACAACATTAGACGTAATATTTCTGCTACCTACTTCTTTACTAATTGATTTTGATAACCCAATCAAACCTGCCTTTGACGCAGCATAATTTGCTTGGCCTTGATTACCAGATATCCCCACAACAGAAGATATAAAAATTAACCTTCCCCATTTGTTTTTAATCATTTTTTTTATGGCTCTTTGAGATGTATAGAAATTGCCAGTTAGGTTAGTTTGAATAACATCATTCCACTCATCATCCTTCATTCTTGGTAATATATTGTCTTTTGTAATTCCTGCATTATTTACCAAAATATCAACATTTTTATATGTTTTTTCTATTAAGTTAAACGCCTCATCAACTGAATTTCTATCTGCAATATTTAATTGAACAGCAAGACTTTCACCACCTAATTTTTTTATTTCTTCTACGACTTCTTCAGCCTTATCTTTAGAATTTCCGAATCCTACAATAACTTGATAATCTTTTCCAAGCTCCAAAGCTATAGATTTTCCAATACCTCTTGAAGCACCTGTTACAAAAACTGTTTTCATATTTTGTCTAATTTATCTGGAACTTGATACTCAATTGCTCTTTTAATTGTGTCGGTTGCAGTTCCATCAAAATCTGGAAGTTTTGCATCTGATTTGTTTATTGGAGTTACACGATCTCCTAATCGAACCGCACAAGCTCCCCAGGCAAGACCAGCTCCGACGGCCGTAAAGACTGCAATTTCTCCACCTTTTATCTCACCCTCTTCAAGAGCATCTACAAATGCTGTTGGTATAGAGGCTGCCGAGGTATTTCCGTATCGATGAACTTTTTTGATAGTAGTTGCATTAGGAAGTCCAAGTTTTTTCTCAAGTGCTTCAACTATCCTAATATTTGCTTGATGTGGAATAAAAATGTCTACGTCTTCTTTTGACAATCCTGATTTTTCAATAGCTTCTGCTGATGCTTGTGCCATTGCTCTAACACCAGATTTAAATATTTCCTGTCCATCAAAAGTCCAACGCACTCTGGCTGCTTCGTCAGGATTAAACCTATCCATTGCTGAACCAAAATTAGGAATTTCTAAGATTTCTAAATTGTCCGAACTTAAGCCATTTGAGAAAGAATATATTTCACCATCTGATTTATTTTTACTTTCTTCAATAACCACTGCTCCTGCACCATCACCAAAAAGCACTGCGGTATTTCTATCAGACCAATCAAGCAACCAAGTAATATGCTCTGCCCCTATTACCAAAGCTCTTTTATAAAGACTACTTTCAACGAATGCTTTTCCTTGCTCAAGTGCATATAGAAAACCTGCACAAGCAGCATTTACGTCATAAACAGAAGCATTTACAGCACCAAGTTTTTTTTGAACATGAGCTGCTGCAGAGGGAACAATGCTATCTGGAGTACATGTAGCCAAGATTACGACATCAATATCTTCTGGATTTAAACCTGCACAGGCTATTGCATGTTTACCAGCAATTTCAGCCATATCTGATGTGTTTACATGGCTAAATCTTCGTTCTTTTACACCTGTTCTTTGTTGAATCCACTCATCAGAAGTATCAACAAATTTTGATAAATCATCGTTAGTCATAATGTTATCGGGCGTGCATTTACCCCAACCTGTTATTGCTGATTTCAAAATTTCCCCTTACTTTGATGATTCTAAAGAGTTTATTACCTTTAAATCCTTATATGATATAGACTTTCGGACCATTCCAGCAGTTACATTACCAGGGCCGATATGACACCATAAATCTGGATCTATATCATTGTTAACAAACTCAATTTGTTGGTTAAACAAAACTGAATTATCTATTTGATTCACAAGACTTTCTTTCAAAGTTGATACTTCAACTTTTTTTGCATCAACGTTCATATATACAGGAATCTTTCCTTCAGAGATATCAATTGAATTTAATGTATCCTCAAGTGGTTTTTTTGCAGAGCTTACAATTTCAGTATGAAATGCTCCTGCTACTTCGAGTGGAATTACTCTTTTTGCGCCGAGTGCTTTTGGGTTAGACTTTAAGTAGTTCATGTCATCAATGTATGAACTAATAACTATTTGTGAAGGATCATTAAAGTTTGATATCCATATTTGAATTCCTTGATTATTTAATTTTTCTATTTCTTCAATTGTTGTTTCCAAATCACCTGTTAAAACAGCTGCCATAGTTGTATTGGAATTTTCTACAGCTTTATGCATCTCCTCGCCTCTTACTGCTATTACTTTTAATGCATCTTTATAATCTAAATATCCTGATAGACATAAAGCTGTATATTCCCCTAAAGAATGCCCGATAAGCGCAGCAGGATTGCCTAAATTATTAATTGCTTCAATTCCGTAACAATAAGAGACTGAGAATATATAAGGTTGAGCAATATTTGTTTTTTTAATTATCTCAGGATCTTCTGAATTTATAATATCTTTTAGGCTCCATCCTAAAGTTTCTTCGAAAGTATTTATTAATAGATCGTCATACGTTTCAAGCAGCTCACTACCCATTCCTATTTCTTGAGAGCCTTGACCTGGAAACATTCCGACCCACTGCATGACTAATTATCCTTTTCTGAGATAGCAAATGCTATTGCATTTTCATTCTCATGTGAAAGTGATATATGAATATTTGTAATATTTTTTTCTTTTACAGTAGCTGATGCTCTACCAAAGGTGTTAATTGTTGGCTTACCTCCACCCGTAACTTCTATTTCTTTCCAACTTATTTCTCTCCATCCTTTTCCTAAAGATTTCATAACAGCTTCTTTTGCTGCAAACCTTGCCCCTAGTCTTTTTGATGGATCTGAAAATCTTTTTGCATATTTAATTTCTTGTTCAGTAAAACATCTTTTCAAGAATTTATCTTCAGATTTATTCAATAATCTTTTTACTCTTTTGAGATCAACTTGGTCTACTCCAATGCCATAAATACTCATACCTATCCTATTTCAACCAATATATCGCCCTTATTTACAGGCTGTCCTTTTTTTATATTAAATTCTTTAATAACTCCACCAATTGGTGCAGTAACAACATTTTCCATTTTCATAGCTTCTAAAACAAACAAGGAATCTCCTTTTTTTACTTTTTTCCCTTTCTTTGTCATCGTATCCATAATTGTTCCTTGCATATCTGCTTTGATAATCCCAGGATTTCTTATATTGCCGGTTAGATCCATACCAATTTTTTTAGGTCTCTGGGGTGCCAGTGATTGACTTTCATTATCGTCAAGAGAAATATTAACCTTACTTGGTCTATCACTAATTGTTTCTTCTTCAGAAATATCTTTGATTTTAAAATTTTCTTCCAAGAATTTTACATGTATCTGACTTTCTTTAAATTCTTTTGTAGATATCACTTGTGAAAGTAAAGAAATTGTCGTTGGTATCCCACCAATTATGTATTCATCTAAGCATCTTTTTCCTTTAGAGATAGCTTCTTCTCTAGACACTCCCCAAACAACTAATTTAGAAATTAGATTGTCATAAAAATGTGATATTGACGTACCGGTTTTTACCCACCCATCAACCCTTACACCATTCCCCATTGGTTCTCTGTATTCGGTAATTGTTCCAGGTGTAGGTAAAAAGTTATTGGCAGGGTCTTCTGCGTTTATTCTAAACTCTATGCTGTGTCCTCTTGCTTCTGTTTCAAAATCTTCTAAAGAATTACCAAGCGCTATTTTTATTTGTTCTTTAACTAGGTCAATTCCATATCTCATTTCTGTTACCGTATGCTCAACTTGCAATCTTGTATTCATTTCTAAAAAATAAAAGTTTTCGTCATTATCAGCTAAAAATTCTACTGTACCTGCATTAACGTAATTTGAAGACTTAGCAATCATGAGTGTTGCTTTTTTTAACTCTTCTTTTCCAAATTCAGACAACCATACAGGAGGACTTTCTTCTATTAGTTTTTGGTTCCTTCTTTGCAATGAACAATCTCTTTCACCGAGATAAACATGATTTCCATATTTATCACTTAATATTTGAGTTTCCACATGTCTTGCCGGTTTTATAAATTTTTCAACATAAATTTGATCTGATCCAAAATATGCTTCGCTTTCACGTTTTACAATCTCATAATTTTGATCTAATTCTTCCTCATTATTTACAATTCTTAAACCTTTTCCTCCACCTCCATGAGCTGCTTTTAGCGCAACTGGGTAGCCAAAGTTATTGGCATCTTTCATTGCTTCTCTTTTTGTTCTGGATGGTTTCAATTGACCAGGGACAGGCATTAAGCCAGCTTTAGAAATTAATTTTCTTGATTCAATTTTGTCTCCCATAGATTTGATTGTTTCTGGATTTGGACCAATCCAAATCACATCTTTCTTTTGAACTGCTTTTGCAAAATCAGCATTTTCGGCCAAAAAACCATACCCTGGATGAACCATGTCTGCTTTTGTCTCAATTACAGCTTTCATTAAATTTTTTAAGTTTCTATAGCTATCAGCAGGAAGTGAACCTCCTAAGTAAAATGATTCATCAGCACGTTTTACATGCAAAGAATCAGCATCAACATCTGAATAAACAGCAATTGCGTGCATGTCCATTTCTTTAACCGATCTGATTATTCTTAATGCAATCTCACCACGATTTGCAATTAGTACTCTTTTTTTAGTCATAAAAATTTATTTTAACTTTTGAGCAATTCCAATTGCTAAACTTGCTTTAATTAAATCTCCAAAAATAAATGGAACAACACCAATACCGATAGCTTCAACTACGGAAATGTTTAATGTAATCATCAAACCCAGAACTCCACATATATAAATTGCTAGAGTTCCAGTAGCTATACCCACTGTTGGTTTTTGTGACATATTTCCTATTATTTGTGCAGCAATAAAAAAACCAATTATATAACCAATTGTTGGACTTCTTAATATAGCTAAGCCAGCAACACTTCCTGAGAAAAAAGGAAAACCTGCTAGACCTGTAAATAAATATAAAATCATACTGAACGAACCAAACCTACTTCCAAGAAGTAAGCCTGATAAAATAACGACAAAAGTCTGCGCTGTTATAGGTACAGGAGTAAATGGTAGTTCAAATCTTATCTGTGCACTAAGTGCAGTTAAAATCGCAAAACCAAAAGATAAAAATAAATTTCTTGTCAATGAGCCTTTTTCAACCCAAGCTATTGATATATTTTTAGAGGGGAATGTTTCCATGTTTGTCTCCTACATTTGTTTTATTTACAAGCTCTTTAAATGCTTCAGTAACAACTTTTCTAGTTTCACTTGGTTTTATTATTTTATCTACTAATCCAAGTTTTGCCGCAATGTCAGGATTACTGAACTTTTCATTGTATTCATCTACAAATTTTTGTTTTAGTTCTTCAGGATTATCACTATCTTTTAATTCTTTTCGATTAATTACATCTACTGCACCCTCTGCACCCATTACTGCAATTTCTGCAGAAGGCCATGCAAAAAGTTTGTCTGCTCCTAAACCCATTGAATCCATAACTATATAAGCCCCACCATATGCCTTACGTATTACTACACAGACTCTTGGAACAGTAGCTTCTGAGTATGCATATAAAAGTTTTGCCCCACTCCTAATAATTCCTCCATGTTCTTGCTCTACACCTGGCAAAAATCCAGGCACATCAACAAGAGTTAGGAGAGGGATATTAAATGCATCACAAAATCTTACAAATCTTGATGCTTTAATTGAGGAATTTATATCTAAAACTCCAGCAAGTTCCATTGGTTGATTTGCAACTACTCCAATTGTATTTCCGTTTATTCTTACAAATGAAGTAATGATATTTAAAGCATAGTTTGCATGAATTGGATACTGCTCTCCATCATCGACAATATTGTTTATTACTTCATTCATATCATATGGTTGATTTCTATGTTCTGGTATTAAGGATTCCAAGGAATCTACATTTCTTGACGGATCATCTTCAGTGATAAAATTTGGAGGCTTCTGATCTGATGATTGAGGAAAAAAACTAAGAAGGTATCTTACCTCTTCAAAAGCTTGTTCCTCAGTTTCACAAACTTGATGACTCACTCCTGATTGAGTTCCATGAGCCTCAACACCGCCTAGTTCTTCATAAGTAACTTCTTCACCGGTAACTGTTTTTACTACATTAGGGCCGGTCACATAAAGTTGTCCTATATCTTTTACTTGAAAAATAAAATCAGTTAATGCTGGACTGTAAACTGCCCCACCAGCTGATGGACCTACAATTACAGATATTTGTGGAATTTTTCCTGATGCTTCGACATTTTTTTTAAATATTTGTGCATATCCATATAAAGAAGAAATCCCTTCTTGAATTCTTGCCCCACCCGAATCTTTAATACCAACTACCGGAGCTTTTGCTTCCAAAGCGAGATCCATTATTCGTAAAATTTTCTTTGCAACTATTTCTCCAAGACTCCCGCCCATGACGGAAAAATCTTCGGAGAAAACAAAAACAGGCCTTCCATGAATTGTGCCAGATCCTGTAACTACTGCTTCACCTTCAGGATTTTCTTCTGAAACTACATTTTCATCTATTTCAGAAAACGAACCTTCGTCTAAAAGTAAATGAATCCTTTCATATGCGGTTAATTTTCCTTTTGGATGCTGAATTTTTTTTGCTTTTTCATTACGTACGTCAGCTAAATTTTCTTCCGACATGCCCAACTTTCTTATTATTATTAATCTATATATTTGACCTATATATATGTAAAGAAGTAACACTATGAAATCTATTTTTTTTGATGAAGTTGATAACACTCAAGACTTTGCTATGAATGAATTTAAAGAAGAGCCACTCTTGATAGTGAGTAAAGCACAAACTTTTGGTCGTGGTACTAACCAAAATAAGTGGCAAAATGCTGATCAAAGTCTGGCTACTTCATTAGTGTTTAATAAAAAAATTGTTAACTTTACTAAAACACTTATTCCACTTTTGGCTGGATACTCATATGTTTCTTTAATTAAAAATCAAAAACTCAAATTAAAATGGCCTAACGACATAATTTTTAATGATGACAAAGTTGGTGGAGTCCTTGTAGAAGAAAGTAATGATCTTATTTGCATTGGTTTAGGAATAAATTATTTTTGGAAAAATCCAAATTTACCTGGAGCTGGGGCAATATATGAAGAAAAACAAGATGATCGAAAAATTTTTCAAGATGCTGAGGAATGGGGAAGAACAATTTTAAACTATATCAAAAATGAAGATTTCAGTCTGGAAAACTATATGTCGAAACTCACTACCTTAGGGAAGCTCGTTGAATATCCTGAAGGGAGAGGGTGGGCTAAAGACATAAATGATGATGGATCATTAATGATAGAAACACCATCAGGTGAACTATTAAATTTAACCTCCCCCTTAATAAGTGAAATAATATAGTTATCATTAATTCTTGAGAGGTTAAATGAAGCAATTAGTTGTTGAAAAAAATAATCCTGAACCAATCTTATGGGAGACCCCAATTCCAAAGCCAGGACCAGGAGAGATACTAATTAAAAATCATTACTCAGTTGTATCAACTGGAACTGAAACGGCAGCAATTGAATCTGCAAATAAGTCTGTAACTGATAAATTACAAAATTCATCAAACATTGAAAAGGGTCTTGAACTTCTTGAAAAAGAAGGAGTGAGGGCTGTTTGGAATGCTGTATTTCCAAAAAATATATTACCTATACAGCTTGGTTATAGCTCATGTGGAAAAGTTATTGAAATTGGTGAAAACGTAAAAAGCTTTCATGTTGGTGACATGGTTGTCTCTAATGGTAATCACGCAGAATATGTTGTAGTAAATCAAAACTTATGTTCGAGAATCCCTGAAAACACAAATGAAAAAGAAGCAGCTTATACAGTCTTGGGAAGTATAGCTTTACATGGTCTACGTTTATCAGAAACTTCACTGGGCTCAAGAATTGTAGTTGTAGGTTTGGGCATAGTGGGTCAACTAGTATGCAGGTTAGGAGAGGCACAAGGCTCAGAAGTTTTTGGTATTGATCCTGATGAAACAAGAAGGGGAGATAGTAAAAACTTTTTTTCCTCAATTAATGATTTACCTGTAGAGGAAGTAGATTCGATAATTATCACAGCAGCTTCTGATAGCAATGAACCAATTGAAGCTGCAACAAAAATTGCAAGGAATAAAGCAAAAATTGTTGTTGTTGGAGATATTCCTTTGAATATTTCAAGAAATGAGTTTTACTATAAAGAACTTGAGTTAGTTGTCTCAAAATCTTATGGACCTGGAAGATATGATAAGCAATATGAAGTACTAGGAAATGATTATCCAATTGAATACGTTAGATGGACCGAAAATAGAAATTTTGAAGCTTTTTTAAAACTCTTATCTCAGGGCCAGATCACCATTCAAGATTTAATTACTGAGGAAGTTGATTTTGCTGAATCTTCTGAGATATATAATTCCTTTAATTCCGATAAAAAACCTTTGTCAGTCTTGCTTAGATATGATTTAAAAAATGAGCCTAAAATTCAATTTGAAAAAAACGATATTACCCCTGAAAAAAATCAAAAAATTAAAGTTGGAGTTATTGGAGCAGGCAATTTTGCTTCAACAACAATTATTCCTGTACTAAAGGAACTTAGAAGATCTTGTCAGGTATTAGGAGTTTCGTCCTCAGGAGGATTAAGTTCCGAGGCTCTTGCTAAAAATTTTAAAATCAAGAATAAATACTCAACAGAAGACGAAATATTTGAATCAGATGAAATAGATGCTGTATTTATCCTTACTCAACATTTCAATCACGCTGATTTAGTAATTAAAGGAATAAACTCGGGTAAGGCTGTTTATGTAGAGAAACCATTGGCAATTGAAGTAGATTCAATAACAAAAATTGAAGAGGCTATGTACAACGCTGAAGATCCAAAAATTTTTCTAGGTTTTAATAGAAGATTTAGTGAAGCATCAAAGTTTATAAAGGAAAAATTAAACACTTCACCAGCCAATGCTTTAAATTTTAGGTTTAGTGTTCCAAAATTGGAAAAAGATCACTGGACCAATATTAAGGAAATAGGTGGAGGGAGGATAGTAGGTGAAGCTATCCATGCAATAGACTTAGGAACTTATTTCTTTGATTCACTACCACAAAGCATATCTTCTCATAGTCCGATAAATAAAGAATCTGATGAAGTGTATGACAATCAAGTCTTTATAAATATAAATTATGCAAACGGTGCGCACGCTGCAATTCAATATTTTTCAGATACAAATAACAAATTATCTAAAGAAAGACTAGAGATTCATGGAAGTGAAAATTCATTTATTGTTGAAGATTTCCAGCTAATGAGATATTTAATCGGATCAGATGATAAGAGTAAGGTGTTTTCCGACGGTAAAGGTCACAAACAAGCTATCGAAACTTTTTTGAGTTATGTTAAAAATGAAATACCAAATCCTTTTACTTGGTTAGAAATTAAATCCGTTTCACTAGCTGGTATATATGCTCAAAATTATTTAAATTCTGGATCCCAAAAAAGTATTTTTTAAAATTAGCAAACTAAAAAATTAATCACGTTACTGTTACTTTGTCGTAAAGATATTACAAAAGGAAATACATGCCAAAAGGTAAAGTTAAATGGTTCAACAAAACTAAAGGTTATGGCTTTATTGAACCTGAAGAAGGCGATAAAGACGTCTTTGTTCATATTTCTGCAGTTAAAAATTCTGGAATGGAAGACCTTGAAGAAGGTCAAGAGCTTGAATTTGAAATTGTAGAAAATAACGGTAAAACTTCTGCAGAAAATTTAAAGTAGCATTCTAGCGGCCACGGCAGGATTCGAACCTGCGACACCAGGTTTAGGAAACCTGTGCTCTATCCCCTGAGCTACGCGGCCATAAAAAATAGGTTAAACTAATTTCATAAATAACTACCTATAAAAGGATTAACTTGCTTGCTGTAGATGTTAAAAATATAAAAAAAACTTTTGTTACAAAACAAGAGACAGTTGAGGCTGTTAAAGACGTTAGTTTCCAAGTAGAGCAAGGTGAGATATTTGGATTACTTGGTCCAAATGGTGCAGGTAAATCTACAACAATATTGATGCTTACAACACTTTTAAGTATTACAAAAGGAGAAGCATCAATTTTAGGTCTAGATATTGTCACCAAAGATAAAGAGGTCAGAGAAAAAATTGGTGTAGCTCTTCAAGATACTGGCATTGATAATTTGCTAACAGGAAAAGAATTATTTTTTACAACCTGCAGACTTTGGGGATATTCAAAAAAAGATTCAGAAAAAAGAACTATGGAGCTTTTAGAACTTGTTGGTTTAACTGAAGCTGCGGATAGACGTGTTAAAACTTATTCTGGAGGAATGAAGAGAAGACTTGATCTTGGATTAAGTCTTGTTCATTCTCCAGATATTCTTTTTCTTGATGAGCCAACAACAGGGTTAGACCCTGGTTCTAGAAGAGTTCTTTGGGAGGAAATAAAAAGACTTCGTGATAATGGAGTAACAATTATTCTTACAACACAATATCTCGAAGAAGCTGATGAGTTGGCAGATCGTTTAGCAATTATAGATGAAGGTCTTGTCGTAGCTGAGGGAACTTCAGATGAATTAAAAGCAAGCATTGGTGGTGATGTGATTACCTTTTCTTTTGAAAATGATTCAGATTTAAAAAATGCAAAAAATGTTTTAAATGATGCAATTGAAGATAAAGACCAATTAAGAATTACAGTCGAAAATGGTGCTGCAAAAATTCCAAGTTTTATAAATGACTTAAATAAAAATGGAATAATTGTTAGTTCAGTTTCAGCAAGCAAACCAACTCTTGATGATGTTTTTCTTGAGGTCACAGGATATAGGCTTGAAGGATCAGCTGGAACTGATTCATCAAATGAATTGGAAGTAAAGTAATGGAATCAAATAGATCTTTCTTTGTACAACTACAAGTTTTAACAAAAAGAATGGTTTTACGAGTAGTAAGAAGACCTCTTGCGGAGTTACCCAATTTAATTATTTCAGCATTTTTCTTATTTGTGTATGACGGTGCTCTTGGAGGAGTTTTTGGAGGAACTGCAAGTGGAACGCCCTTTGATTTTGCAAATGGAAATTTTATAAATTTTATTCTCCCAGTATCAATAGTTTCCGCTTCTTTAAGTGGTGCTGCCTCTGGAATATATTTAGTAGAAGATATTGAATCAGGTGTCTTTAAACGTTATCAAAGTATGCCAATCTCTAGATGGGCAATAATTTTGGCTCCGATGAATGTTGGAGCTTTAAGAGTTTTATTACAAGCAGGATTGATTTTATTAATAGGAAAATTAATTGGAGCCGATCCTGTAGTCGGTAATGTAGGATTTTTTATCGTCCTATCACTCGCTTTTATTTGGGGGATGGGTTTTGCTGGTTATTCTGTTGCTGCTGGAGTAAAGTCAGGATCATCTCAGGGCGCACAGGCAGCTACTTTTTTATTTTTCCCTGCAATATTCTTAGCTCCTACTTTTGTACCTAGAGAACAATTAAAAGGATGGCTAGAAACTGCGGCAGCCTACAACCCCACAACCTACGTAATTGAAGGAATGAGATCCGTAATGGTACAAGGTTGGGAACTAGATATATTATTTAGAGGCTTTCTAGCTGCAACTTCATTTGCAGTGATAACCCTCACTCTTGCAGTAATATCAGCAAGAAAAGCAACAGAAAAAGCATAAATACTTTTTATATAGAAAATAAAATTAACTACTCTATATAATTCTTAAGGAAATCATGGAAATTACATTAGAAGCAACGAGTAGAGAAAAAACAGGATCTGGAGAGTCAAGAAGATTGCGATCTTCAGGATTAATCCCAGCTGTTATGTACGGTCTTGGAACAGAACCACAATCATTGTTATTAAATTCAAGAGAATTTAATAACGCACTTAAAACTGAAGCAGGATCAAATGTTATTTTAAATGTCAATGTAGGAAAAGATTCATTCCCAGCTCTTGCGAGAGAGATTCAACGTCATGCCTATAAAGATGAGATAGTCCATGTTGATTTAGTAAGAATTGACCTATCTCAAACTGTTGAAGCAGATGTACAAGTGAACTTCATAGGAACACCACTAGGAGTAAAAGAAGAAGGTGGAGTTGTTCAAACAGTCAATAATACAATTTCTATTACAGCACTTCCTACAAATATTCCATCATCATTGGATGTAGATATCTCACCATTAAATGTTGGAGACAATGTAACCGCAACAGATATTCAGTTACCTGAAGGAGTAGTGTTGGCTTCAGAAGATGACGATTCAATCCTTGTTACAATAACAATACCTCGAGCCGCTATTGAGGAAGAAGAAGTTGTTGATGAGGAACTTGAAGGTGAAGAGGGCGAAGAAGAGGCTGGAGAAGGCGATGAAGAATCTGAAGATGGCTCAGATGATGCAGAACCAGCAGAAGAAAGTGGAGAATAAACCTAACTTTGTTTTAGTTGGACTTTGGAATCCTCAACCAAAATATATCAATACTCGTCACAATATCGGCGCCGATATACTTTTCTCTTACTGTCAAAAAAAGGGTAAAGAATTTCAATTAGATAGTTCAGGAAGTTTTCAGTCTACAAAATATGAATTTGAAGATAAATTAGTAAATTTATTAATACCTATGACCTCTATGAACAAATCAGGACAAGGATTAAAAGCGTTTCTAATGAGTACTGGAATAAGAGATTATGAATTAGTTGTAATTCATGATGATATTGATCTGGCATTTGGTAGATTTCGTATAAAAAAGGCAAGTTCTGACGGTGGTCATAACGGCATTAAGTCGATTGATTCATCTTTAGGACATAGCAATTATTGGAGGTTCAAAATTGGTCTTGGAAGACCACCGTCAACGGTAGATCCTGCAGATTATGTTTTATCAAAGTTTAATAATGACGAGACAGAAGAAGTTGAGTTTATAATTGAAGACAGCATGGAAATTATTGACTCATTTTTAGAAAATTCAGAAAATGGAATAAAAAAAGCATCTGAGCGAAGAATTATTGATGTGATCTAATGAAAAAATATATACCTGATTTACTTGCAATCTTTCGTATAGCTTCATCACCTGTAATTTTATTTCTTATTTTGGCGGATGGTTCAAGTGAAGGTTTAATGTTAATACCCGCAATAATTGCTTTCATTGCTGCTTGGACAGATTTTTTTGACGGGAGGTTAGCAAGAAAATGGAATGTGTCTTCAAAAGTTGGGGCATTTCTGGATACAATTGCAGATAAAATCTTTATTACATTTATATTTGTTGGCTTTACATACATAGATAGAGTAAGTATTTGGGTGACAGTCCTCTTAATTGTTAGAGAGTTTGTAATTACTGGATTAAGAGGCCTCGCTGGAAATGAAGGGATAATGATCCCACCAAGTAAATTTGGAAAAGCAAAAGCAAGTCTTCAATTTTGGGCCGTAGGTTTTGTCATGATGGACTTTCCTTTATCAATATTAAACCTAACCATTGCAGAGTTATTTGTGATGCATGCCTTAATCTTCTCTTATATATCCGGATACCAATACATCGTCTCTTACTTTAAATCAAAGAATGAAATATAAAAATATATTTCTTACTGGCTCTACAGGAATTTTAGGAAAGCCACTATTAAAAAAACTGGTAAATGAAGGACATAGTGTTTTTGCGCTGTCTAGAAACAAGTTAAACGATGATTTTTTAATTTCTAATAACGCAAAAATCATAAATGGTGATTTATTCAATGATGATATTTATGAACAACTTAAAGAAAAATCGATCGAAGCAATATTTCATGTTGCTGGTGAAAATAAAAAATGTCAGAAAGATCCTTCAGGTATGTTTAAGACAAACATTGAAGGCACAAAACAAATGTTGGAATTAGGTAATAAATTAAATATTGAAAAGTTTATTTATACTTCCTCTGCAGCGACCCTTGGAGAAAAAAAAGGAAGTATTGGAAATGAGGATTCTACACATAGAGGCACATTTTTATCTGATTATGAAGAATCAAAATACTTAGCTGAGGAAGTTGCTTTTGCTTTTAATAAGGAGTTTGAATTTGTGTCTATTAATCCATCATCTGTTCAGGGACCAGGAAGAATGTCCGGAACTGCAAAACTTTTGATATCAACACTGAATAAAAAATTTCCACCCTTAATTAAAAGTTCTGTATCAGTAGTTGATATTGATGATTGCACAGAAGGTCATTACTTAGGATTAATCAATGGAAAGAATAATGAAAGATATGTACTTAATAGTTTCAGACTAGACATCGATGTATTAATCGAGAACCTTAAGTCGATTACAAGCTGGAATGGTTCCCCGATATATATCTCTAAACAACTTTTTACTGGACTAGGTCCTCTTTTTGATATTTTTGGGAAATTTACTTCGTTAGGTGGAGTTATATGTGGAGAAACAATAAGAGTTCTCACCCACGGACATTTATATGATGGCCAGAAAGCTGAAAAAGAACTTGGATTGAATTACACATCGATTGATGATTTTATATCCAAGACTATCTCTTGGCTAAATAGTGAAAAATTAACAAAAGTAGACATCAACTAAGATGAATGATTTCAA
>Ga0208624_1000324_pt1 | contig 24813 bp, 19 predicted proteins | sample Knorr_S23_td_DCM_FD_185607 | JGI IMG/M metagenome (GOLD analysis project Ga0208624, IMG submission 185607) | Marine microbial communities from Southern Atlantic Ocean transect - Knorr_S23_td_DCM_ad_71m_LV_A (SPAdes) (version 2) | ecosystem: Environmental > Aquatic > Marine > Oceanic | place... | reverse complement strand
CAACCGATCTGCAAGATGACGTGCCACTTCATCCTGATGTTTGCCGAGGATTGCTTTCAATTCAACAATGTCTCGAAAGGGTTTCCCTCGCCATTTGCCGGCGGCATCCACCAAGCCTCGCTGGCCAGGAGCGTTTTTACGCCAGCCGCCGATTGGATCAAAATTTTCCAAGGCAAATCCGAGCGGATCGATTTGCCGATGGCAGGCGGCGCATGTAGCGTGATCACGGTGTGCAGCAAGCTGTTCGCGGATGGTAGTTGTCCCCCTAATGTCGGGTTCGATTGCTGACACATTGGCTGGGGGCGGAGGCGGAGGTTGGCCCAATAGATTTTCCAACACCCACATACCCCGAATAACCGGCGATGTATCAATGCCGTTCGCTGAGGCAGTCAGCACACTAGCCTGGCCCAACAAACCACCTCGCCGGGGGTCAGTAAGTTTTATTAGTTCGAATGCCCGACTGTTCACCCCCTCAATACCATACAATCGGGCGAGTGGATAATTGACGAAGGTTAAATCCGAATTAATAAAATGGCTTACACTGAGGTTTTGATCGAGGATATGGCGGAAAAATCGGACTGTTTCCTCGCGACCGTTGCGTTCAAGTTGACCGTGATAGTACCAGGCCCCAAATCCGTTTTCGTCCGGGGGCATGGAACCCAATTGATGAAGTCCCAACCACCGATCTGTAAAATGCCGCACAAACGCATCCGATCGAGAATCAGCCAAAAGTCGTCGTGCTTGCCCTAGAAGAATATGGCGATCGCTCAATTGGCCTGCTGCTGCCAATTTCAGCAATTCGGCATCGGGCATGGTTGCCCAGAGAAAATAGGACAGGCGGCTAGCCAGCGCGTAATCATCAAGCTGACCTTTATTCTCGTAGAGATATAAAAACTGAGGCGCAACTAGTATTGCCCGCAGGCCGTTTTTTAAAGCCACCTCGCGGTCCATTCCATTTGCCAGAGCTGTTTCCACCATGCTCACAATGGGATCCAATTCGCCAGGACGTAACGGCCGCCGAAAGGCGCGGGCGGCGAAACGTTCCAGAAAAGGTCGTGGCTCCAATTCATTCCAGCTAGCATCACCAAATATCGCTTGATGACTCGGTGGTGGCCACTTCCTGACCAAAGGGCCTTCGATTGAAATCGAATGCAACCGCACCGAAGGACCACGATAGATCTGGGCGAGTTCACGGCCCATACGGCGTAACCATTCTCCCTTTTCCTTGTTGGAAAGTTTCTTTTTATCCACCGTCTCCCATTGATCCGGAGCTAGCGATTGCACCAAATCGAGGTTAGGATTCTTGATGGGGCCATTGAGCCAGCTCAGTTTTGGGAACCAAGTCCGATCCAGCCAAATTTCCGTTTCAAACTCACGTCGCTCCCCATTGCGAGGTAATGCCCATTCGCGAACCTGCACATCTTGAGGGCTCTCACGAGTAGGCAATCCCACACCCCAAGGTGCTAAGCTTACAGCTAAAGTTGGCACCTCGGTGGTGTCATGGAAGCCTCCCTTTAGCCAAGGTCGTCCTACGTCATATGAAGCAACCACCCGCAGTTTGTATCGGCCTCCAACCGGAGCGCCCTCCCATGCTTTGACGCGTGGCCCATTTTCATGAGGAGTCACCTCGCCAGAAGGGATCACAGCAAACCCTCCTTTTGTGCCTTGTCCCCGGGCAAAAAGAGCGAGGTACTCTTGTGAATTAACTGACCAGTGATGACGAGTCAGGGCGGTTTGTTTGTAATGCGGAGAGGGCGGCGAAGCATCTAAATGTTGCGAAAGCGGGCGCGGACCGAATTGAATGGCACGATCCAGCGCTTCGGTCGCTGACGCTAACTGTTGGCGCAGAAGAAAATCAGAGGTCATCAGCGTTTCGCCCACATTATCTAATCCATGATCGGTTTCATCCTCGGGAAAAGTTGCCGTAGGATCCCAAAGTGAAACATCCAGACTCAATAAATCGCCGATCGTCCGGCGATATTCCAATCGATTGAGTCGACGCAAAATAGTCTGTGATTTACTTTTTGCGTCCAAATGGACCACCAATGAATTTAACAATGTTGCCACGGCTTCGGATCGTTCGGCGGGTGATGGCTGCTTTTTATTTGAAGGAGGCATGCCGACGCGATCCAACTGATCAAACACTCGTCGCCAATGATCCAAGTTTTCATCGGTGATTTCCCTGTCGAGCGTTTGCAAATTGAGACCACCTTCACTCGTCTCTGTGTCGTGACAATCCACGCAATACTTCAGGAGGAACGGCTCTATTTTACGAGCCGAGGGCGCAGCTACGATTATTCCAACCGTGAGAAGAATGGCCGCAACAAACTTCATCACCCAAAACCGTTCAGTGTACCGGTACTTGTATTGAACCGATCAATCTCGAGTCCAAAATGTTGGGCAATAGTGAGATAGAGGTTATTCAACGGCACGCGTTGTTCTGGCTCTTCCGGAGAAACATGATGACGTCCATGGCGAAATCCGCCCCCAGCAACAAGGATGGGCATATTGTGTGTGGAATGGGAACTGCCATTAGCCAGACCACTACCGAGCAACACAATGGTGTGATCCAATAACCGGCCTCCATTCAAATTATCAGGGATAGACTGCAGTTGATCCAAAAACTTGGCCAAGCATTCCATTTGATGCAGCTCAATCTTCAGTAACCCCTCCACCAACTCCGGTAAGCGCCCATGATGAGAGTATTTGTGGTAGCTAGGATAGGACAGGCCGAAATCCTCCAAAAGATTACCGCCATCGGCCCAAGTCGTAGCTACTCGCGTGGAATCGGTCTGCAAGGCCAGTGCCATCAACTCATAATAAACCGGAAGATTCTTTTTTTGCCCTTCGCCTTTTTGTGGCCGTTTGAGTTTCACTTCCGGCTTGGGGCGGTCGATCCAGTTGGCATTCATCCTCAACTTACGTTCCAATTCACGCACCGCTGTGAAGTACTGGTCTAAATGCTCTCGATCACGAGCGCCAAGATGACGAGCAAAACCTTTTGCCTGCTCACGTACAGCATCCAGAACGCTGCCATCTAAACCCATTTGTAATCGTTGGGCCGCTCGGGCATCAGCAGTGCTGTCCAGAAACAAAGCATCAAAGATTCGGGCAGGGTCTCCTTCACTAGGCACTTGAACTCCATTACGCGTCCAGCTTTGGTTGGCATTATTACCTAGATGTAAGGAAGAAAACCGTGTGCGTGCTCCCACCCAGCCGGCCATTTTTTGGTCGATTGAAATATTCCCATCAGTAAAGCGACGGGCATCAGAAACCTTGATCCCACTCAGAAACGCATGACAAGCCTTGTGCCCTCCCGACAAACCGTGGTCTAGATGCGAAAATATAGTGAAACGATTTTGGTGTTCCTTTAACGGACTTAATAGAGAGGGCAAATCATAGTTGACCCCTGCCTGATTTGGGAAAAATGCATCAGGGTAAAACCCGAAAGGATTACTTGCTGCCACAAACCGTTTTACCGACTGCGCAGGTTTATGCTGTTCGGCTCGAATTTCAAGCATCGGCAACGCCAAACACACCCCTGCACCTCGCAAAAATGACCGCCGACTTTGCATGAGTTAGTACTACCATACCATCTAAACTATGTCGCCAAAAACCACTATTACGGTTGAGAATACGTAAATACAAATGAGCCTCCGTGTCTCCAAGGGAACCTGAAGAGACAGTTTAATTGAAGTTATGTTCCTCTTAACTTTTTTGGAGTAAGATGGTGTGGTAGGGTTTCTTAGCGAATTGCAAAAACCATCATGGAATACTTCGAATACTTCACACCCCTTGCTATGATCCTCATCTGTTGGTTGTATGCGAAAAATATTTTAATGGAGGAGAAAATCAAAAATCTTGGTGATCGCGTCAAGGATCTGGAGAATCGGAATAGTTCAGTATAGTTCTTCATCATTCTTAAATGAAGCGTTCCTTGCACTTTTCTAAAGCAGGATTGCGGAGTAAGGTCATCTCAGCAATACGATCACACTAGATGACTGGCGTCGGTTTCAAATTTGATAATACCTACCTTCAACTGCCGGAGATTTTTTATACAAAAATTCTCCCGGCACCTGTGCCGAAGCCGGAGCTAGTTATCTTAAACACGCCGCTCGCGACTGAGCTGGGCTTGGATTTTTCCAAAACAAGTTTGGACAAACAAGCAGAACTGTTTTCCGGAAATCAAATGCCGGAAACAGCCGCGCCGTTTGCGCAGGCTTATGCCGGCCATCAATTTGGTCATTTTACCATGCTAGGTGATGGGCGAGCAATTGCTTGGGGCGAGCATATCACACCGACTGATCAGCGCTTTGACCTTCAGTTCAAGGGGTCGGGTCCCACGCGGTACTCGCGAGGTGGTGATGGGCGCGCGGCGTTAGGGCCGATGCTACGTGAATATATCATTAGCGAAGCAATGCAGGCACTCAATATCCCTACTACGCGCAGCCTTGCAGTAGTTACCCACGGAGAGCAGGTATATCGTGAAACCTCCCTGCCTGGAGCAATCCTGACCCGGGTTGCCCGCTCGCATATACGTGTCGGTACGTTTCAATTCGCTGCATTGAAACAAGATAGGGAAACAATCCAAACCCTCCTGGATTACACAATCAAACGGCACCATCCAGAGATTGGAGAGAGCCAAAACAAACCTCTCTCACTACTTGAGGCCGTGATTGAAAAACAGGCAGAGCTGATCACTCACTGGATGCGTGTGGGTTTCATTCACGGTGTCATGAATACGGACAACATGGCTTTATCGGGTGAAACAATTGATTATGGCCCATGCGCCTTCATGGATACCTACGATCCGGGGACGGTATTCAGTTCCATTGATCACGGAGGCCGCTACGCCTATGCCAACCAGCCAGCCATCGCGCAATGGAATCTGGCACGCCTGGCCGAAACGCTTTTGCCTCTACTGGATGACGACCCCAATAAAGCAAAAGATTTAGCCGAGAAAGCCATCCATAGTTTCGGTGCAATTTATAAAGAGAAATCTCTCTCCATGTTGCGCGCCAAAGTTGGCCTATTTGACGAGCAACCAGAAGATGAAAAACTTATTACTGATCTACTCGACTGGATGCAGCAAACAGACTCGGACTACACCAATACCTTTAAGGATTTAACGAATGAAGTGCCTCCAAGTGGGGAACGTTATGACAGCGATACTTTTAAAGAATGGCATGCCCGCTGGCAGACTCGCGTCGCGGTAAATACGCAACCACTGGAAGCCTCATTGGATTTGATGCGTGCCAATAACCCTGTCGTAATCCCGAGGAATCATAAAGTGGAGCAGGCTTTGGAAGCGGCGAATACCGGTGATCTACAACCCTTTAAAGATTTGATCGCCGCACTGCAGGAACCCTATCAAAATAACCCGAAACTAAAGCCCTACCAATCCCCACCTAAGCCTGACGAAAAAGTTTGTCAGACATTTTGTGGGACATAGGTATTCGTTGTCTTAAGGGCGTTGGCGAGCGGCCAAAAGGATTGGACGCTTATGTGTGTTCAAGTAGGGTCGCGGGCGTGGATGAGGAATTAGAGGGTGAAGCAGAAAAGGTCGCATCCGATCATAAAGATTCAACAGGGGAAAAATCTGCCCACTCAGAGGAGTTCTTTAAAAATGCCAAATGGCGGAGACGGTGGATTATCATTCCTTTAGCTTCGCTCACTGCAGGCATTTATGGTTTTATCTTCGCAAAAAAATTATTTTTCTGGGCGAAAAACAAGCAGTTCGATCAGCAAAAAGGCTTAAAAATTATACGCATTTCTGCTGTGAAAGAACGCATGCTCTATGATCTTAAGCAATTTGAGGTCAGAGCGGGTCAACCGGTGAAACTGGAATTCGTGAATCCTGATGCCATCTCGCACAACCTCGTGATTATTAGACCTGGAACCGAAGAATCCGTCGGTCTGGAGGTAAACCGTATGATAGCCGATCCCAAGCAAATCGAAATTGGCCAGTATATCCCCGAGACAGACGCCATTTTATTCCACACCGAAATGGTTCCACCCAACTCCAGCGAAACCCTTCGTTTTATCGCCCCGAAAGAACCGGGCAACTATCCGTACATCTGCACTTTCCCCGGTCACTGGACGATTATGAAGGGTGTAATGGTGGTGAAGTAATGGATCTCCAAGAAAGGCACCCGACAATAAAAAAGCCGCCCTTGAGATAAACCGGAGTTTACCGCAGGGCGGCTACCAATCCTTTTTCGCCTGCAGGCCTGACGGGCCACAAGGTCGAAAGGTCAATGCCCTTGGTCGGGCACCTGCCAGTAGCCTCGGAGGACTTAACCCAAGGGCTGGTCGATCCGGTTCAGGTCCGGCGACCCCGAAGGGCTGCGTTCGCTGAGTGGCCAGCTGGCTGACCGAGCTGCTCCGGAGAGCCGCTCAACGAAATCAATCTAGCAAGAACTCGCTCGATCCAAAGCGGCAGTTATTATTTCGTATTCGCTCGAAACTCACCGACTGTTCACCGGTTGTTCGCAAGTTATTTGCCTCCATTGAAAATGAGCGGACGGCAACGGGCTTTTCTCTTTGCTACCTATACATCTGTGCCAATAATCAAGCATGCGCTTCCTACTATTGTTTCTTACTCTTACACTCAACGCTTCTGAACACCCTCCCAACATTGTTTTACTACTGGCCGATGACCTCGGGTACGGTGAGCTGGGTTGTCAGGGGAACGCCGAGATTCCCACGCCGCACATTGATTCGATTGCCAAGAATGGCGTGCGCTTTACGCAGGGGTACGTGACGGCCGCGTTCTGCAGCGCCTCACGGGCGGGCATGATGACCGGCCGTTACCAGACGCGGTTTGGGTACGAGTTTAACCCGATCGGCGATCACAACGAGGATCCCATGGCCGGACTGCCGCGCAGCGAACGCACTCTGGCGCGGCATTTACATGATGTCGGCTACACCACTGGGTTGGTCGGCAAATGGCATTTGGGCGGGCACGCGAAGTTTCATCCGATCCGGCACGGGTTCGATGAGTTTTTCGGATTCACACACGAGGGCCATTACTTTCTACCGCCGCCGTACAAGGGCATGACCACCTGGCTCCGCCGAAAGGCACTGCCCGGCAACGCGCGCGGCCGCTTCACCAGTGCCGATGGCAAGCTGATCTACTCCACCCACATGGGTCACGATGAACCGGCGTATGATGCCAACAATCCCATCGTGCGTGGCGGTCAACCGGTTGAGGAAAAGGCGCATCTGACTGATGCCTTCACCCGTGAGGCGCGCGACTTCATTGGGCGCCATCACGACAAACCGTTTTTCCTCTACCTCGCCTACAACGCCGTGCACAGCCCGTTGCAGGGCGCTGATGCCTACATGAAAAAATTCGCGCACATCGAGGATATCCAACGCCGCATCTTCGCCGCCATGCTCGCGCATCTGGACGACAGCGTGGGCGCCGTGCTGGCCGAGTTGCGCAAACAGGGTCTGGAAAAAAACACCCTCGTCATTTTTCTGAGCGACAACGGCGGCCCCACACGCGAACTCACCTCCAGCAACGCGCCCTTGCGCGACGGCAAAGGCAGCGTGTACGAGGGCGGTCTGCGCGTGCCGTTCATGATGCAATGGCCCGGCACCCTGCCCGCCGGCGAAGTCTATCGGCAGCCGGTCATTTCGCTGGACCTCTTCGCCACCGCCGCCGCCATTGCCCAAGCCCCACTCAAGCGCCAGATCGATGGCGTGAATCTTGTGCCGTATCTAACCGGCAAACAAACCGGCGCCCCTCACACGAGTCTGTACTGGCGCATCGCCAACAAAGCAGCCTACCGCAAGGGCGATTGGAAACTCCTGCGTAACCCGCGCCGCGACCAATCCGATGCGTGGGAACTATACAACCTCGCCGAGGACCTCGCCGAAACCAAGAACCTCGCCGCCACCCGCACCGACAAACTCGAGGAACTCCGCGACGAATGGGACCAGCTCAACACTCAAATGATCGAACCCATCTGGACCCGACCGCGCCGCTAACATTTTGATGTCGCACAAAAATCCCTGTGCTCCCAGTGCCTCAATGGTTAGGTTGCCCGCGCACACATGAGCCTTCCCAAAATAGCCGTAACGATGGGGGATCCCGCGGGGGTGGGGCCGGAGGTGTGCTTGCATTTGCTGCAGAACACCGACCTAGCCAGGCGGTGTGTGCCGATTGTGTTCGGGGACCGGGCAGTGCTAGAGCAGGCGGCCGAGCAGTGTGGCTTGACGAAGCCGACGGCGTACATTGACGGCTTGGCCGAGGCGGAGGGGCCGTGCGTGTTGGATCTGAGCGCCATCGCTCTGAGTGATTTTGAAACGGGCACGATCAATGCCGCCACGGGGCGTGCGGGATACACGTATGTGGAGGACGCCATCAATGCCGCGCTCAGTGGACAGGTGGCGGCTGTGACCACGGCGCCGCTCAACAAGGAAGCCCTGCGCGCGGCGGGCGTTCCGTTCCCGGGGCACACGGAGATTTTCGCCGAACTCACCCACGCCCAACGCGCGTGCATGCTGCAGTATTCCAGCGAGGTGCGTTGTGTGTTTGTCACCACGCACGTGCCCTACGCGGAGGTGCCGCAATTGCTCACGAAGGAACGCATTCTCGACACGCTCGAACTCGGCGCGCAGGCGATGCGGCGCATTGGCTGCATCGATGGCAACGAACCGAAGATCGGCGTGCTGGGGCTCAACCCGCATGCCGGCGAGCACGGATTGTTTGGCAACGAGGAGGAAACAATCATTAGCCCGGCCATCGAACTGGCGCGCGAACGCGGCTTCGATGTCGAAGGGCCCATCCCGCCCGATACCGCATTCCTCCCCGCCAAACGCCGCGCCACCGATGTGTTTGTGTGCCTGTACCACGATCAGGGCCACATCCCGCTAAAGGCGCTGTGCTTTGATGAAGCGGTCAACACCACGCTCGGCCTGCCGATCATTCGCACATCCGTCGACCACGGTACCGCCCTTGACATCGCCGGCAAAGGAGAGGCGAACCCCAGTAGCCTGTTTGAGGCCGTTAAACTCGCTCAAAGATTTTTGAGCAATTGATTTTGATATATTGGAAGATGTGAGATGATACCCGGATTGTAACGGGAATCCACTAGTCATCGTACATGTATACAATGAAAACCAACCTGTTGATCCTGCTGTTTACGGCCGTAATCTCCGGAAACCACATTTTTGCGGTTGAAATGGACTGGACCCAATGGCGTGGCCCCAATCGGGATGGAGTAGTAACCGGTAAAACTTGGCCAAACGATCTGAAGGCCACGCACCTTGCATCAAAATGGAGAGTTGAACTCGGTTCCAGCTATTCGGGGCCCATCATGGACGGTGACACGATTTATGTAACTGAATCCTCCGGGGACAACGAAGTCGTTCGAGCTTTGGACCGTGCCAATGGTAAAGAGAAATGGCGCCACACCTGGGCCGGTAAAATGAGCGTACCTTTTTTTGCCGCAAAAAATGGAAGTTGGATTCGTAGCACGCCAGCCCTAGCCAACGGCAAATTATTTGTGGCCGGCATGAAAGACCACCTTCTTTGCATCGATATCAAGACTGGTAAGAGACTTTGGGAAATCAATTTTCCAAAAGAGCATAAGACCCCGATCCCTTCATTCGGTTGTGTGTGCTCGCCGATGGTAGATGACAAATACGTCTACATGCAGGCAGGTGCTGCCTTCTGTAAAATCGAGCAGGATACAGGCAAAATGGTTTGGCAATCCATGAAGGACAAAGGAGGTATGTATGGTAGTGCATTCGCCTCACCTGTTTTCGCTACATTAAGGGACAAAGAACAAATCCTAGTTCAATCCAGAACAGAATTAGCCGGCGTGGATGTTGATTCAGGTGGAATTTTGTGGCGGCAGCCCGTCAAAGCTTTCCGAGGAATGAATATTTTGACCCCGCTCCCGTACAAGAACGGAGTTTACACCAGTGCCTATGGCGGACGGTCCCATTTCTTCGAAATTAAACGTGATCAACAGTCATGGAAAGCCACCGAGCAATGGGAAAATAAAGGGCAGGCTTACATGTGTAGTCCCATCCTCTTTGAAGACCACGTTTACCTGCATCTGCGCAACCAACGTTTTGCCTGTTATAATCTAAAAACCGGCAAGGAGGCTTGGGTCAGTGACGAAAGATTTGGCAAGTATATGAGTCTAGTTCGACAGGGGAGTAAAATTTTGGGATTGGACCAAAATGGGATGCTCTACCTGATCAATGCGACACCAGAAAAATTGATAATCTTGGATTCCAAGAAAATTTCAAACCAAGAAACCTGGGCACACCTCGCTGTTTCAGGAGGCCAAGTCGCCATTAGGGAATTGAAGGCAATTGCACTTTATGAATGGAAGGCGAGTGTCATAGTACCTTGATGGGACTTGACCTAGGTTAAAGGTTTCACGACCGTTGTGCTTAGCTTATGCGGAAGTTGGAAAGATCATCGCCTGTGCGGTTATGAAATCTAATATCAAGTCAGCCGTACACACTTTCGACACGGACTTCCAAGCGAAGGATGACCCTAATTCAGACGATGAACTGGATAATTCCCGCTGTTTTTCCCTGATTTTTTTGCATGCAGGCTGTTTGGGCGTGATCTGGGTTGGTTGGAGCTGGTTTGCAATATGGGTGGCGGTGTTTTTATATTTTACAAGGATGTTCGCCATAACGGCTTTTCTTCACCGGTACTTCTCTCATCGATCGTTTAAGACAAGTCGTCCCATGCAATTTTTGTTTGCTGTCGCCGCGGGTACGGCAGCTCAAAGAGGGGCACTGTGGTGGGCCGCCCATCACAGAAAACACCACAAGGAATCCGACAACGAAACTGATGTACACTCACCACATACCCACAGTTTCCTATGGTCTCACATGGGGTGGATTACTAGCCCCCGAAATTTTGCCACTGACTATGATGTTATTAAGGACTTTGCGAGATTCCCGGAACTGGTTTACCTGAATCGCTTCAATAAGGTCGTCCCCTTGTTATTGGGCGTGAGCCTTTATTTTTTGGGAGACTGGACGGCTAGCCGATGGCCTGGTTTGGAAACCAGCGGCTGGCAAATTTTGGTTTGGGGATTCTTCATCAGCACCACAGTACTTTTTCATGGCACACAAACTATCAATTCTCTGGCTCACATATACGGCCGACGACGGTTTGATACAACCGATCACAGTAAGAACAACCTCTGGCTCTCGCTAATTACTTTGGGTGAAGGTTGGCACAATAACCACCACTATTATATGCACTCCACCCGCCAGGGATTTTACTGGTGGGAAATTGATCCGACCTATTATGGGCTAAAGATCATGTCTTGGCTTGGCCTTGTGAGCGATCTCAAACCTGTGCCGGAACGGATTCTTGAAGAAGGTAGAATACGGGATTTGGAAAGATGAAACCAAAACTCGCAATTATTGGCACCGGTATTTCCGGGATGGCTTGTGGACATTTCCTTCAAAAAGAATATGACGTCCACCTGTACGAACAGAACAAGCATATTGGTGGTCATTCCTTAACAGCCGAAGCCGAGGAATCTGGGAAGCAAATCCCCATCGATATGGGCTTTATGGTCTTTAACAAAAAGACGTATCCCAACCTGACTCGGCTATTTGATGAACTAAAAGTTCCCTACAAACGATCCAACATGTCCTTCAGTGTGCAACACCTGCCCAAGGGATTGGAATATTGTGGGTCCGGCCTAAATCATTTGTTTGGGCAGCGTAAAAATATTTTTAGCCTACGCCATTGGCGGATGCTTTTTCAAATCAACCGGTTCAATAAAGAAGCTGTAGAAGCACTAGAATCAGGCCAATACGATTCACACAGTTTGGAGGAATACGTGGAATCGCGGGGATATGGAGAAGACTTTTTCCAGCTATACATTATCCCAATGAGTTCAGCCATTTGGTCCACCCCACCAGGACTAATGCTAAAATTTCCCGCCACAACACTACTGCGCTTCTTCCACAATCACGGATTCTTGGGTCTTAAAACCCAACACCAATGGCTAACTCCCGACGGAGGATCTCGTGAGTACGTCAAGCGATTGACCGAAACTTTCATGGACCGAATCCGCACCCAAAGTACGGTTCAAAAAGTGCAGCGAAAAGAAAATCAAGTGGTTGTCTACACCCAAGACGGACAATCAGATGAGTACGACAAAGTGATTTTGGCGAGTCATGCTGATCAATCGTTAGAAATGCTCAATTGCCCTGAGGATGAGGAAAAGGCCGTGTTGTCGAATTTCAAATATCAACACAATGTCGGCACATTACATACGGACGCCTCATCGATGCCCAAGAATAGACTTTGCTGGGCATCGTGGAATTATCGCATCAAGCAGGATGAAGAAGGCCAACTTACTCCACGCACACTTTACTGGATGAATAATCTTCAGAACGTCTCTGACAAAGTTAACTACTTTGTAAGTATTAACGGAGAGGACGAAGTAAAGCCTGATTCGATTATTAAACAGGTGCCATTCGAACACCCTCTCTTCGATAAGGCTGCGGTGGATGCTCAACCGAAGCTCCACGAACTCAACCGAAGATCAGAAACCCAAAAAATCTATTTCTGTGGAAGTTACTTTAAATATGGTTTTCATGAAGATGCCCTAAATTCAGCCATCACACTTTGCGAGACAATCCTGAAACGACCGTTGTGGAACTAGCATCGTGTATATATGAGTGCCAGGTGATGCACCACCGCAAGCATCCGAAAAATCATCGCTTTGTTTATCAGCTGTTTCTTCTCGGGATTGAGCTGAATGACGTACAAAAAGTAACCAACCAGTTAGTGCCATTGAGTTATAATCGGTTCAACTTATTCTCGTTCTACGATCGAGATCACATGCAACCAGATGATCGCACTGCCCGAAAAAAAGTTCTCTCCTATTGTGAAGAGCATGGGGTCAATTGCCCGGAAGACGCCCGAGTATTCCTGATCACTATGCCGAGAGTAGCGGGATATATTTTTAATCCCGTCTCTTTTTATTTTATATCGAATAGCAAATCCGAGCCGATCTGTGCTGTAGCTGAAGTTAGCAATACTTTCCGGGAGATGAAACCTTACATCTTGGCTGAGCACACTAATGGCCGTTTTCGTTTGCGAGTTCCCAAACACTTTTATGTCTCCCCATTTTCCAGTCTGGAACTGGAGTTCGAATTTGACCTTGGCATTCCAGGCAGCAAGCTGGACATCCGAATTGACGAATACGATGGCGATGATCAAGTTTTGGCGAGCTCATTAACCGGCAAATCACAACCTCTTACTACGAAAAAACTCCTTTGGTTTGCCATTAAATACCCTCTCCTAACCATAAAAGTAATGACCCTAATCCATTGGCACGCACTGAAGTTAAAACTGAAGGGCCTTGAACACCATCGGAAAGCCGAACATCCAAATCTGCAAAATGGCCTAGTTCGGGGAGAGAAACGATGAAGCAGAGAATCTATTCATGACAAGCATATCCAATAGCACCCACCAACCCACGTTTTGGCAGAAGCACTGCCGTAAACTCATCGACCGTTATTTTAAGGAAATGAGTAAAGGGCGGTTGATCATGCACTGGCCGAATGGCGACCAGGTCCAATATGGACAAGATGAAAATTATGATCCCGCAATTATCCGAATTCAGTCGGAGGAGTTTTTCGTAAAATGCGTCCTTTATGGTGATATAGGGTTGGGCGAATCCTACGTTGATGGCGATTGGGAAACAGAGGACATCTCAGCAGTCGTTGCTTGGTTTATCTTAAATATACGTAAATCGCCTTCAATGTCGGGATCAGCGGCCCGGTCCTTCTTAATTAACTGCCTTGGATATTTGAATCGATTTGGTCACCGCCGCCGCGCCAACACACTGGAAAATAGCAAAAAAAATATCCACGAACATTACGACTTGGGAAACAAGTTTTATAAATTATTTTTGGATGAAACGATGACATATTCCTGCGCTTATTTTCAGGGAAAAGACGAAAGCCTAGAGGAAGCGCAAACTGCAAAATACGACAGGTTGTGTAAAAAACTGAAACTGGGAGAGAATGACCATGTTTTGGAAATCGGATGTGGCTGGGGTGGATTTGCCGAACATGCGGCCTCCCGCTACGGTTGCAAAATCACCGGAATTACAATTTCAGAGGAACAATTAAAGTTTGCGAAAGACCGGATCACAAAAGCCGGTTTAGACGAAAAGGTGACTTTGCAATTTAAGGACTACCGCCACGTTGAGGGGCAGTTTGATAAAATTGTCTCCATCGAAATGCTCGAAGCCGTAGGAGATGCTTTCCTTGAGGATTATTTCGAACAATGCAATCGCCTACTAAAGCCCGAAGGACTTTTGGGTCTGCAAATAATTACCTGTCCGGATTCACGCTATGAACAATTAAAACGTGGAACCGATTGGTCTCAAAAACATATTTTTCCCGGCTCATTATTGTTGGCTCAGCATCGGGTAGCCGAAGCCATGGAACAGGTGGGGAGTTTGTTCCTGCACTCATGGGAAGAGTTTAGCCACAACTACGCCCGCACACTAAAATCTTGGCACGAACGATTTAATGCATCGCTGCCGGAAGTTCGTGCTCAAGGTTTTGATGAAACCTTCATTCGTAAGTGGAATTACTATCTGGAGTACTGTCACGCTGGATTTAATATGAGGAACGTCGGCGTAGCACAGGCAATATATACTCGCCCCAATAATTTGAGCCTGAGGGAAGCCCGATGATTCGCAACATTCTCTTTGCCTTCTTCGGCTTGATGCTCATTTCGATGCTCATCCTTTGCTTTTATGCAGGCAGCAAACAGAACATGCTCAGTTATTTTGGTGAGGAATTTTCAAATCCTTGGTTTGTGGCAACCTTAATGGATTGTTATTGGGGTTTATTTATTTTCTATGGCTGGTTGGTCTATCAGGAAAAGAGCTGGTTAAGCAGAATCCCATGGCTGGTTGCAATATGTTCATTGGGAATGATTGCCGTTTCCTGTTACGGACTAATGCGAACTTATCGGCTTGAAAAAGACGCATGCTTCGAAGATTTCCTCATAAGAAAACGGATTGATTAAAATTGTATGGATTCAATTGTACCTCAGCTTCTCTTGTGTTGGGTGATGATATTTACTGTCATAAATCTGACCTTTGGATTAAGCCAAAAAATACGGAATGCCGGGATCGTCGATGTTTTGTGGGGTTTTAGTTTTTGTGCCGTCACTATTTTTTTTACCTTAACAGGTGATGGCGATGAAACCCGCAGAATATTTTTGGCTGTGGCGACAAGCTTATGGTCTGGCCGTTTGGGAATCTACCTATTGATGAGATGGAAGTCACTTCACCCAATTGAAGATAAACGCTATGCTGAGCTTCGGCATAAATGGGGGACTAACGCCAACCTTTACATGTTTGGGATGTTTCATTGGCAGGGGGCTTTAATTATGATTTTTTCGCCGATTTTCGCCGTGCCGACATGGAATTCTAACACAGGTATGAATTTGGTTGAATGGATTGGTTTAGTCATTGTTGCAATTGCAATAGTTGGCGAATCGATAGCCGACTGGCAGTTAGCAAGATTTAAGAAACAAAGCTCCAATGAGGTATGCCAGTCAGGATTTTGGAAGTACTCCCGCCATCCAAATTACTTTTTCCAATGGATTGCCTGGATGGGTTTCTTCCTGTTCGCTCTAGGCTCCGGAGGATGGTGGACTTTTTACTGCCCGCTGTTGATGCTATTCCTGTTGGTAAAGGTCTTTGGCATACCTGCCAACGAAAAGCACAACCTTGAATCTAAAGGTGAAGCATACAAAAGGTACCAGCAAACCACTTCCAGTTTTATCCCTTGGCCCCGCAGCACAAAAACCACATGATTGATACACTGTTAGAGAAGAATTGGATCCCTGATTTCCTTATCCGTAGTCAGATTAGAAGACTTAACCAAAGGAGATTAAAATCGGAGGCGCAAAAGCACGCAAACGGATATAAGGCCGAATTGGTTAAAGAGCTCAAATCTTCACCCATCGCTATCGAGACAACTGCTGCCAATGACCAGCATTATGAAGTACCTCCCGAATTTTTTGAGAGATGTTTAGGTAAACACCTCAAATATAGTTGCTGCTACTGGCCAAATGGAGTCTCAAACCTCGATCAAGCTGAGTCAAGCATGCTCGAGTTAACCTGTGAAAGAGCAGAATTAAAAGACGGTCAAACCATCCTGGAACTGGGTTGTGGCTGGGGAGCTATCAGCCTCTGGATGGCCGAGCACTACCCGAACTCAAAGATTCTTTCTGTATCAAATTCAAACGACCAAAGAAAATTCATCGAAAAGACCGCTGCTCAGCGTGGGTTGCAAAATCTGCAGGTTCAGACCTGTGACATGAATAGTTTCGAAACGGACCAAACTTTTGATCGAGTTGTCTCAGTTGAAATGTTTGAACACATGAAGAATTATGATGAGCTTCTTCGTCGAATTAATAAATGGCTAAACTCGGAAGGGAAATTATTTGTCCATATATTTTCTCACAATAAGTTCGCTTATCATTTTGAAACCGAAGGGGAAGCTAATTGGATGGGACGCCACTTTTTCACCGGAGGCATTATGCCGAGTGACGATCTACTAAGTCATTTCAGTGAGGATTTAACCATAGAAAAACAATGGCTGGTAAACGGCATTCACTATTGCAAAACAGCCGAAGCTTGGCTCGCAAACATGGATCTGCATGAAACTGAAATTCGAGAAATTTTTAAGAAAACTTACGGTGCAAACCAATCAACTAAATGGTTTGCCTACTGGCGGATTTTTTTTATGGCCTGTGCTGAATTATGGAAGACTGATAGCGGTAAGGAATGGATTGTGAGTCATTACCTCTTTGAGAAGGCATCAAGATGAAACCGAAACTAAAAATACTCGGGCTACTAGCCATTTGCCTCATGTTTTTGTGGGTAGCCTGCACTAATCTCATAGAATGGCGTGGAGCAGGAATTCCCAAAATAGTCCTAAAAAAATCCGGGCCGAATATGGATGAATTGCGCCAGGAAAGAGAATTGGACCAACGAAACGACTCGGCTGAAACAAGCAACCTCAATGATGAAAACGGAACTAATGCCAACTGGAACTATTTTCGAGGGCCAAATGGTGACGGAATCTACTCAAGCAAAGCGGTTCTAACCGATTGGCCGGAAAAAGGCCCCCCGCTTCTTTGGAGGAAATTGGTGGGCGGAGGTCACTCCTCGTTTGCAATCGCGCAAGACCTTGCCTTCAGCATTGAACAACAAGATGACAATGAGGTCGTTGTCGCATTTTCAACCGATACTGGACGTGTTAAATGGACTCATGAGTACCAAGCTAAATTTGAGGAGTATTTCGGGGGAATAGGTCCACGCAGTACTCCAATCTGGGATGAAAACTTATTGTATTCAATTGGCGCTAAAGGGCACCTCAACTGCCTGAAAGCAAACACCGGAGAAATTGTCTGGAAAAAAAATCTCCTGACCGAAAATCAGGTGGAGGCTCCCTATTGGGGTGTCTCTGCTTCGCCTTTCATTTATAAAAATTCAGTAATCCTGACTCCGGGCGGCGAAAACAATAATGCTGTAGTCGCCTTGGATAAGAAATCTGGAGAAAAATTATGGAGTAACCTCAACGGCACACAAACCTATGCAACTCCCATGTTATTAAAGCTGCTTGGCCAAGAGCATTTGATTATTACGCTCAAAGACAAAGTAGCTGCTCTAAATCCGAGTGATGGCAAACTCTTGTGGTCGCATCCATGGAAAATATTCATGAACAACTATAACATAGCCCAACCAACCCGATTAGCCGATGACATCGTACTCATCTCTGCTGGCTATGGCACAGGAGCTGAAGCATTTAGAATAATTCCAAAAAATAGTGACATACAAACCGAGTCTTTGTGGAAGAGTAAATCCTTAAAAACGAAGTTCTCCAGTCCGATTTTTTGGGAAGGTCATTTATACGGTCTCAATGAAAATCGGCTCGTCTGTTTAAACGCCAAGGACGGTTCCCTAAAATGGCGTGGAGACAAATTCGGTTATGGTCAAATCATCGCCGCATCTGGTCACTTAATTATTCTTGGAGACGCCGGTGATCTAGCCTTGGTGGAAATGAACCCAAACGAGTTCGTACCCAAGGCCAAATTTAAAGCCCTGGAAGGCGGTCGCACATGGAACTATCCGGCCCTTTATCAGGGACTTCTATTTGTTCGCAACAGCTATGAAATGGCGTGTTACGATCTCAGGATAAAATAACCTCAATCCCTCTAAGGCTTTTAATTGATACATGATTCTGGTTGTAGCCGATGACCTTTCGGGGGCTGCGGAGTTGGCCGGGATTGCGTTTGCGCACGGGCTGACGGCGGAGGTGCAGACGGAGTTGCAGCCGCGCACCGAGGCGCAGGTGATCTGTCTGGACACAGATACGCGACGGCTGGAACCGGAGGCGGCCGCGGCCGGGCTGTGGAAATTGGCGCGCCGACTCAAGGCGGCTTCGCCGGAATTCATTTTCAAAAAAACCGACTCAGCATTGCGGGGGAACATCGGGGCGGAGCTGGGCGTGTTGCTGCAGATCACAGCGCGAGTGCGGGCGGTATTTGTACCGGCCAATCCGTCCCGCGGCCGGACGATTCGCGAGGGTGAATATTGGATCGGCGATACGCCGCTGCACGAAACGGATTTCGCCCGGGACCCGCAGCATCCGTCGACCACGGCAAATGTGGCGGCGCGATTAGGGAACGATCCGGCGATCACGATTCCCGATGCCACCGCCGAAGCCGATGTGCTGACGGCGGCCGGCGAGTGTGATGACCTCGTGTTACCGGCGGGCGCGGGTGATTTTTTTGCAGCCCTGCTTGAGACACGCGGGCACGCCGCCATGCCGGCGGAGATCACGGCGGCGGCCGGGCCGGCGTTGTTTGTCTGCGGCAGCCTGACCGCATGGGGACGCGGCCGATCCAGCCAATGCGAAACGCACGGCGTTCCGGTGTGCGCCATGCCGGCCGAATTATTCGGGCAAAGCGAACATCCGGCAGCGCTGCATGCGTGGGTGCGATCGGCCTGCGCGGCGATGGGTGAACACGGCGCAGTGATGCTGGCCATCGGACGGATGAAAGCGGTGGAACGCGCGCCGCTTCTGGAATCCCGATTGGCGCAGGCAATGGCGATGGTGCTCGCGCAAATGGACGTGGCGCGGCTATTGCTCGAGGGTGGGGCTACGGCCTCGGCGGCGTTGCGACGACTGAAGTGGTCGCGTCTGTCGGCGGTGGATTTGGCCGCGGTGGATCTGCCGGGCCTGCGGGTGGCAGAAGATGGTCCGAGGGTTTTCATCAAGCCGGGCAGTTATGACTGGCCCGATTCGGTTTGGCCCGGCGAAGAAAATTGATTAGCGTGGGGCGCGTTCACCCCAAATCATGAAAACATTGCTCCCGGCCTTTGCCGTCCTCCTCCTCAGCTTATCCAATCTATCCGCCGCCAAGCTGCCCAACATCATGGTGTTTCTGATTGATGACATGGGCGTGATGGACACGTCCGTGCCGTTCCTCACCGATGAGAATGGCAAACCCAAGCGGTATCCGTTGAACGACTACTACCGTACGCCGGGGATGGAACGCCTGGCGAAGCAGGGCATCCGGTTCAATCAGTTTTATGCAATGAGCGTGTGTTCGCCCACGCGAATTTCGATCATGACCGGCCAAAACGCCGCGCGACATCGAGCCACTAACTGGATCAACCCGCGCGGCAACAACCGCGGCGCCAATGGGCCGGATAGCTGGAATTGGCCTGGTCTGAAGAAGGGCGACGTGACATTACCCGGCGTACTGCGCACTCAGGGCTATAAGACCATCCACGTGGGCAAGGCGCACTTTGGGCCGAATGATCACGAGGGCTCCGAACCCTTAAACCTCGGCTTCGACATCAATGTCGGCGGTGCTTCCTTTGGTGCGCCCGGTAGTTATTACGCGGAAAAGAAATACGGCAAAGGCACGCGCCGCGGGCACCACGCCGTCCCGCATCTCGACAAGTACCATGACTCGGATACGTTCCTTTCCGAGGCCCTGACCATTGAGGCTAAAAAACACATCACCGAGATCGCCCAGAGTAAGCAACCGTTCTTCCTGCACTTCTCGCATTACGCCGTGCATTCGCCGTTTGAATCCGACCCACGCTTTGCTGCCCACTATTCGGATTCAGGCAAGCCCAAGAGCGCCCAGGCCTTTGCCACATTGATTGCAGGCATGGACAAATCGCTCAATGACATGCTCGATCATTTTGAAAAACTCGGTGTGGCGGAGGACACGCTGGTGATCTTCCTCGGTGACAACGGCTCAGACGCCCCGCTCGGGCACCAACACGCGGTCGCCTGCTCGGCGCCATTGCGCGGCAAGAAAGGGGCGCATTACGAAGGCGGCATGCGCGTGCCCTTCATCGCGGCTTGGGCCAAGCCCAATGCGAAGAACGCCCATCAACAACGACTGAGCATTCCGGCCAACCGACTCCTCCCACAGGTTGCCAATGTCACCGACCTGTTCCCCACCCTGCTCCAATTGGCCGGTGCCAAGTCGCCCAAGGGCCACACGGTCGACGGCCAATCACTGCTCCTGCCGATCACCGGCAGCCGCGATCATCTCGCACGCCAGCAGTTTCTCATGCATTACCCTCATGGCCCACACCGCAGCAACTATTTCACCGTCTGGCGCGACGGCGATTGGAAGGTCATCTACCACAACTTCCCCAAGGCCCCGCCCCTCGGCGGCAAGGTTCAATCCGGAGGCGAACACTACGAGCTGTTTAATCTGGTAAAGGATCCGTTTGAATCCGCCAACGTTGCCAAGGACCACCCCGAGGTGCTTCGGAAAATGATGCAAGGTCTGGCGGCTCAGTTGGAACAACACAACGCCGTCTACCCGCAGGATCAAGCCGGCAAAACGCTAAAACCGATTGTGCCGTAAGGCGTGTTCAACAATGAAAACTGGAATTCTAATCGCATCCCTGCTCGCGCTGCCGTTGATGGCGGCGGCGGAGTTTGCCGTGAAACCCCTAACCGAGGCGCAGGCGCGCGAGTACAAGCTGGACACCGGATTTTACAAAAAGGCGACGGAGGTTCAGGGCATCCTGATCGTTACCTCCGGGCGCGTGGCCGATGTGGCGCATCACGAGACGGCCTATCAGTTCGACATGCTGATGCGCAGCCTGAAGCCCGAGATCGCCGAGCGCATCCGCAAGAAACGCGTGCTCTGTCTCCTGATCGGCCACAACGAACTGACCTCCCAACTGCCGCAGTTTGCCACGGACAAAATCGGCAAGGAACTGGACTTCTACAACTGGCGGCGGCGCGGTTTTCTCACGCGCATCGGCACACGTTCGACCGTAGTGTTCGCCGAGGAAGACGTGATGGAATACGAGGGCGGCATGCGGTTGGAGAGCATCCTGGTGCATGAATTCGGTCATGTAGTGCACGGCGCTGGCTTTGATGACGCTCTGCAAAAACGCCTGACCGCCACCTTCGAGAACGTCGCCAAGACTGGCATCTGGAACGACGGCCGCGCCGCCCAACGTTTCCGCCGTGTGACCAGTAAGAAGCCGGTAAGTTTGCTGACTGAATTAAAACAGTGGTTCCCGAAGGAATCGCCCGAGCTGCTCAAGCGCGCCCTGAACGAAGGCGATATTTTGGTGAACGGCAAGAAAGCCAACGCGCAAGTGAAGGTGACGCTCACGGACAAGGTGTTGATCGCCTTTGGCGGCCCCAAACGCTGCTACGCCTCGCGCAATCGTGCCGAGTATTGGGCGGAGATTTATCAGTGCTGGTTCAACACCAACCGCACGATGGACCACGACCACAACCACATCCACACCCGCGCGCAACTCATCAAATATGATCCCATGGGAGCCAAGCTCTGCGAAGATGTACTGGGCAAACCGGACTGGCGCTTTGTCTCCCCTCGCGAACGTGCCGGGCAAGCGCACCTAAAAAACTACGATCCCGCCAAGGCTCCAAAAGTGGAGGATCTACCGCACATCAAGGTGGCTGCGAACGATTACTACGACGAGTACTGGAAAGTGTTTTGGCAACGACTCTACGATAAGCACGAGGTGCCCTCCCCTCATACCCGAAGCCTATTCAACGGCAAGGACCTGACAGGTTGGAAAGTAGACGTTCCCCATCTCGACAATAACCCTGATGACAAAGTGCCCTTCGTGGCCCGCGACGGCATGTTGGTAAGCCTCGGTTCCCCTGGCGGTCATCTGGTGCATGACGAGGTGAACCAGAACTACCGCCTAGAGGTGGAATACCGATTCGCGGGCAAACCGGGCAACTGCGGGGTTTTGGTGCACGCCTCCACGCCACGGGCCCTTTACAAGATGTTCCCGAAGTCCATCGAGGTGCAAATGTACCACAAGAACGCGGGCGATTTCTGGTGTATCGTGGAGGACATTACCGTGCCCAACATGGTAAAGCGCCGTGGACCTGAAAAAAATTGGGGAATCACTGAGGGCAAAGCCCGCCGCATCCTCAACCTAACCGATGGTTCGGAGAAGGAACCCGGTGATTGGAACCGCATGGTGATCGAGTGCCTCAACGACCAGATCAAGGTGTGGGTCAACGGCGATTTCGTGAATCACGGCTCCAAATGCACCGCGAAGAAAGGCAAGATCGCCATTCAGGCGGAGGGTTCAGAGGTGGAGTTCCGCAAACTCGCCCTCACACCCATAAACGCCTTAACCGAGTAAGACGCCAGACGCTTCCACTGCCATCGAGGGATGACCCATCCGATAACCCAGTCAGCCTGGACTACAAACTAATCTTTGAATAATTCCTCAAGTCGAGCGCGCATCACGTTGCCGTCGACGGTTTCGCCAGTCCAATACTGAATGCCGGTAATGCCCTGGTTCACCAACATCCCAAGGCCATCGATGACCGTGCAGCCTTTGGCTTCGGCATCGCGGACCAGTTTGGTGCGCGGCGGGTTGGGAATCACATCGGCCACTACCATCTCGGCCGTGAGCGAATTGAGATCCACCGCGAGCTTCGCCTCAGCATCGGCCAAGCCAATGCTGGTGGCGTTGATCACCACGTCCGTGCCGGCGGGCACCGTGTAGTCACCATCCCAAGATTCCAGTACGGCGGTGACAGGGGTCTTGTCGTTTAGAAGTGTGACAAGTTCATTGCCGCGCTCCGCGCTGCGGTTGACTACCGTGATGTGCGCCGCACCGGCCAGAGCGCATTCCACGCCGATGGCGCGAGCGGCACCGCCGGCACCGAACATCACCAGTTTTTTGCCGGCTGGATCCGCGACCTCCTGCAGGCTCTTTAAAAACCCTTTGCCGTCGGTGTTCTCGCCGATGTACTGGCCCTCGCGACGCACGGCGCAGTTCACTGCGCCGATAACACTGGCCGATTCACCGAGCCCATCGAGATGCTCAATGACGGCGACCTTGTGCGGGATGGAACAGTTGAAGCCGGCCCAATTCATTGCGCGCGCGCCGGCCACGGCATCAGCGAGCTTTTCAGGTGGCACCTCGGTGTTCAGATAACGGTAATGCAGCCCATGATGACGATAAGCGGCTTCGACCATTTCTACCGTGGGATTTTCGGCCGCTGGTTGGGCAAACGAGCCGGTGATGTGATGCAAGAAATTGTGTTCTTCAGACATGGCGTGTGCACATATGAAACCAAACCGTACCGATGGGCAAAAGGAAAAAGCCGTTGCAGAATTACGGATTATCAATCTCCCCACGTCTGCCTTAAACGATCATGGCACGAACGCATGACGGCACACTCATTGAGTAGCTATAAAATTCACTGTTATTTACAGTATGCACACTCTATGAGGTGCGATACGCTTCAGGCATGAAGCAGATATTCTTGATTTGTGCCGCGATGGTATTGCTGGGCTGTGGGAAGAAAGCGCCTGAGCAACAGGCCGAACCTAAGGTGGAGCTAACCGAGGCCACGTTGACGCCCGGGATGGAAGCTGCCTCAAAGGCCTATGAGGCCGGCAATTATCGGGAAGCGGTGCGGTTGTACGCCGTGGAACTGGCCGCAGAAGAAGCCAATCCCGCGCCCAGCTGGGTACAATTATCCTACCTGCACAATGAACTGGGAAGAGCCCTGGATAATGCCGGCCTATACGAAAAGGCACTGGAGCATTTCCAGAAAGCACTGGCGATTGTGCTTAAACAACTGGGGCCTGAGCATCCTTCTGTGGCCAGCAGCTACAACAACATCGGGTCGATGCACCTTGAGAAGGGCGAGTACGACAAGGCACTGGAGCATTACCAGAAAGCACTGGCGATTGATCTCAAACAACTGGGGCCGGAGCATCCTGATGTGGCCACCAGCTACAACAACATCGGGTTGGTACACGATAGCAAGGGCGAGTACGACAAGGCACTGGAGCATTACCAGAAAGGACTGACGATTTATCTCAAAAAACTTGGGCCGGAGCATCCTTATGTGGCCGCCAGCTACAACAACATCGGGATGGTGCACAATACCAAGGGCGAGTATGAAAAGGCACTGGAGCATTACCAGAAAGGACTGACGATTTATCTCAAAAAACTTGGGCCGGAGCATCCTGATGTGGCCACTAGCTACAACAACATCGGGGGGGTGCACAATGAGAAGGGCGAGTATGAAAAGGCACTGGAGCATTACCAGAAATGTTTAGCCATAGAGCTCAAACAACTGGGGCCGGAGCATCCTGATGTGGCCACCAGCTACAACAACATCGGGGGGGTGCACGATGAGAAAGGCGAGTACGACAAGGCACTGGAGCATTACCAGAAAGCACTGGCGATCCAGCTCAAAAAACTGGGG
>Ga0208624_1000320_pt1 | contig 24905 bp, 14 predicted proteins | sample Knorr_S23_td_DCM_FD_185607 | JGI IMG/M metagenome (GOLD analysis project Ga0208624, IMG submission 185607) | Marine microbial communities from Southern Atlantic Ocean transect - Knorr_S23_td_DCM_ad_71m_LV_A (SPAdes) (version 2) | ecosystem: Environmental > Aquatic > Marine > Oceanic | place... | reverse complement strand
CCATAACCAAGGTCATCAGCCATAATGAAAATGATGTTAGGTTTATCTAGTGGCTCACGTGCTTGTAAGGAACAGGGAGCTAACAGTAACAGCAGTCCAAGAATAACTTTGAGTCTCATTAACGATTTCCAAATTCACTTTTATCGTAGGCATGGTTTGATGTTCCATAATCAGACCAACACCGCCATTCTAGAGGGGAGACTGGTTCGTTTGAAGAGTATGCAGTACGATCGGCATCCATCACATGTAAGCTATCCCAGCATTTATCACCTGATTCTGGCATTCAACCGTTCGCATCCCCTGCCATGAATAGGTATCCTAAAAGTAGTTTGTAACTCAGTCCTTTCCCGGGAGTCTTATCTCATGCGACGCTTTCACCTATTCGGATCCTGCCTGGCAATCCTATTAACCACGGCACTCTATTTTTCACCAGTAACAACCGCCGATGCTGAGACGAAAGATAGCGTTGCAATTCTTGCCAACGTTCAGGAAGGCGACACGGGAATTAAGCGAGTCGGACGAATGAGCTTTGCCCCTAATGGAGTGCTGCTTGTAGCCGACATCGGTACAGCAAGTGTAGTAGCCATTGACACGGGTGATACCGGACCGGTTAAAAAACTCAAAGCACGAGTCAATGACGTTGACAAAAAGATCGCTGCGGCTCTCGGTACAAACAAAGAAGGAATTAACATCGCGGACATGGCCGTGAATCCAGCCAGTGGAAAAATCTATGTCTCTGTTCAACGCAAAGCGGATGGACTTAACGCGATTATCACATTCGACCAAAACGGCAAACTCGCTCCTCTAAACCTCAAGGAAGCACGTTACGTACGCGTCCCCCTTCCGGTCGAGGACCAGAAGAAAATCGCGAACATTTCCGGAGTGGAATTCAGCAAGGACCGAGTCCTCGCTGCAGGGCAAAGCAATGAAGAATTCTCTAGCAGAATCTACTCGCTGCCTCTCCCGTTAACGCATGGCAAGTCAGGTGAAGTCTACAGTACCGAAACCTATCACGTTGCCCACGGTCGCTGGGAAACTCGAGCTCCGATTCAGTCATTCATCCCCTACCAGGAAGAGGGAGAGGATTACATCGTCGGCTCATTTGCGTGCACCCCGATCGCCAAATTCAAGATCAGTGACATCCAGAAAAATGCCCACATCAAAGGAACATCCGTGGTCGAACTGGGTAGTGGCAACCGACCTGTCGACATGTTCACTTACGAGAAAAACGGTAAGAAATGGTTGATCACCAATACGGATCGTTTCCACCATTCCCGTCGTCCTCTGGGACCAAGTCAGTACTGGGGAGTCCGAGTAAACATGGATTACTTGTCCGCCGACAAAACGAATGAAGAAGCCGCTCGTCGTGTTGTCACTCAGGAAAAAGGACCGAACGGCATCGAAGTTGTAAAGGCATTATTCTTTGCCAAGCACGTTGCCAAACTAAGCAATGACGAAATGGTCATCCTTCGTGATAACGAAGGCGCTCTCGACCTTGAAGTTTCGGCGTTGCCTGAGTAGACGCAACATGAGTTTCAAACGGATCACACGAATCATCAGTGTCCTTGCGGCACTGATGATTCTTATTTTTAACGATGGGTGCAATCATGCCCCTTCCGACGTAGCCGATGTACGCCCGGCGGCGGAAATTACGTCCGGCCCCATGATCGATTCTGTCTATGAGGCGCACCCGCTCATATCAGTTTCAATCTCAACCGAACATAACGAATTGAAGGACGATCAAATCTTAAATTTCGGTGTCATCGACAGTGACACAAATGAGCTGGCGCCGATACTCGGCAACTACCAACGCACCGAAGCCTTGCTGACTTTCACTCCCAGCTTCGCATTATTACCTGGAATAACTTATCAAGCACAGAATCTGGTGTCGAACACCCACACCAACTACTCCTTTGAACAAGCACATGCGACCACCCCCACTTTGGAGGTCAAGCCAAACTCTGACAACCTTCCTGCTAACCACCTGAAGTTTTATCTCTTTTTCTCCCAACCTATGCAGCAGGACACTCCTTGGGAGCATTGCAAATTATATGATGTCACGACCGGGAACTTCGTTGGTCGCCCATTCCGACATACCGATTTATGGAATCCCGATGGTAAGCGGCTGACCCTGTGGTTTCATCCCGGACGTCAAAAGACGGGTGTCAACCTAAATGTCGATCTAGGAGCCATTTTAGAAGAAGGTCACGAGTACGAATTACAAATCAGTGGACTCTGGCAATCACTGGAGGGGCAACCCCTTGGTAAAGACTATCGACTGCCGTTCACCGCGACAAAAGCGGATCATATGCAACCGGATCCAAGCCAATGGGTATTAATCGCACCCGAATCAGGTACACAACAACCGCTAACCATCGAATTCAACGAGCGTCTTGACTATGCGATGCTTCACAACCAACCGCTCACTGTAACTAGTGGCAAAACGCCCATAGACTGTCAAATCGTACCAAACACTGATTCAACAAAACTCGAACTGACTCCCTCTGACAATTGGATCCCTGGCACTTACTCTCTCAACATCAACCCTCGTCTTGAGGATCTCGCGGGCAACAGTATTGAACGCCCTTTTGAAGTCGACATTCAAGAAGTTAATGCCGAGCAATCCAAAACCACAACCATCACATTTACTCTGGCCCCTTAACATGCCTTCTAACACTTGCAAGACCATCGGTGTGATTTCATTGTTCCTGACTTTGACAACAAATACATCTTGTGGCAAACGTCTACCTTCAACGGATGACTCCAATTCAAAGCCCCTGTGACAACGTGTGAATTTTGCCGGACACGTTAGCCGGCAAAGACACTAATCGGCGAGGCGCCGGTTAACACGGCACGAACATCTGCGCAAACGGTATCGACGACGCGACATTGTGCTTCTTCCGAAAACGCTCCAATATGAGGAGTAACGAGCACATTCTCCAAGTCGGCTAATCCACCGGGCTTGGGCGGTTCTGATTCACGAACATCCGTTGCAGCTGCTCGTAAATGCTCTGAAACCAACGCGTCGACAAGTGCCATTTCATCCACCACTTCTCCGCGAGACGTGTTAATAAACACCGCTCCAGATTTCATTTGATTAAATTGTTCTACACCAAACAGGTGACGTGTATCAGGCATTAGCGGGACATGGCACGACACGTAATCCGAAGCAGCCAATACTTCATCCAAGGGCAGCATCTCCACGTCTAACTCATGAACAACGGGAGTGTCGTGAGGGAGATACTTATCAAAGGCACATAACTTCATATCAAAGGCCTTGGCGCGACGAGCGACCATTTGGCCAATGCGTCCGAATCCGACCACCCCTAGTGTTTTCCCAGAGAGTTCTGTCCCTACGAACTGGCTTCTATTCCAGTTTCCCTCTTTAGTATCATTGTTAGCCAAGGTTATAAACCGAGCGAGGTTAAGCATAAATCCCATTGCCAATTCGGCCACTGCTAGAGAATTTTCGCGAGGCGCATAACACACAGTAACATTTCGACTCATGGCTGCCTGAGTATCTACATTATCTAGGCCTGCACCGGCTCTGGCGATCACCTTCAGATTTGGAGCTTGAGTTAACAGAGCTTCGTTGATCTGCGTTTGATTCCGCACGATGATGGCGCGAGCCTCTGACACCGCCTGCGTCAAAGCCTCGCCATCGTTCCATAAGGAATCGTTCCAATGCACGTCAAAATCTGACATCAAGGCATCCATCGATGGACCTTGAATATTCTCAGAGACAATTATATCTGCCATTTACACTACCTCTTCTCGATTACCCGTCCGAGCGGATTTCATCAGAGCATCGACTACACGTTGATTATCCAGCGAGCGTTGGGGCCAAAATTCGCACAAGTTCCCTGAGCGAATCAGCCTCACCAATGATTCCACCATACAGGTTTCTTGAACTACACTTTGGCAATCATGAACGGTCGCTACTCCCTCGTCGTCATGTGTCCAAAAACGCTGTTTTTCAATATCCCAGGGAGAGAGGAAATCGTCGCACACCAGATTCCCTGACTCACCCACCACTTCCATCCATTTCCGACGAGTTAAGTCGTAACCACAATCAAACGACGCCATTCGGTTGTCCGAAAACCACATTAGCGCCGTTGCGTTGTTGTCCACTCCTCGATGATACGTCGCTGTTGCATAGACGTGAGTAGGCACTGCGTCAAAGGCCCACAAGGCCGCTCGAATACAATACCATCCAATGTCATAAAGAACTCCACCCCCAAGTTCTGGAACATAACGGTGCTGTTCGGGCGTATCTGGCATCTGAATACTAAAGGCTGATACTACTCGCCGAAGTTTTCCCAAACGTCCCTCCTGGATCACCTTTTTCATAGCTGCCGCTCGCGGCGTATGAGGCCACATAGTCCCATCTAAAAATTGCACTCCATTACTTCGACATGCCGCCAACATTTCCCGTGCTTCAATAGCGTTCATAGCTGTTGGCTTTTCACACAGAACATGTTTACCCGCCTCGGCGGCTTTGATGGTCCATTCTTTGTGTAGAGAAGGGGGCAGGGGAATGTACACTGCATTCACATCAGATCTCTGTAACGCAACGTCATAACCAGCGACGGCTTCCTGAGCATGGTGCTCCTCAAGCCAGGCCTGAGCTTTGCCCAATTCACGACTAGCGATTACGGCAAGTTCTGCGCCTTCCGCCTGATGGATAGCTCGACCGACTTTAGTTGCGATTTTCGCCGTGCCTAACACCGCAAATCTAACCGTCTTCATTCTCTAATCCGTTCTACATGTCGCTTTGGGAGGCAATTTAATGTCACTCAGTATAGTCCTCCGGGCATACGATTTCACCCAGTAGTCTCCGCCGGTACACCTATCCTTGAATTCCAGACAGATGTTACAATGGCTCTGTTACAGTTTCCCTCCCAACCCGCCTGCTAACCGTCTGTTCTTGCCATGCTTCGGTTCTTAGTCTCGCTTCTAATCATTAGTGCCTGTGTATCTCTGCAGGCAGAGACCGTCACCGAAGCAATCAATCGCCATATAAGTGCGAGATGGGCAAAACAGCAGATCACGCCGACTGACACCGTTGACGATGCCTCATTCGCACGCCGTATCCACTTAAGCCTTATAGGCCGCCCTCCATTTGTTAGTGAATTGGATACGTTTTTAGCGGATGGCCGAGCGGACAAGCGAGAGCACTTAGTTCAGCATTTACTCAGCAGTGACGCCTACGCAGTACACATGGCTCAACTTTTTGACTCTGTTCTCATGGGACGTAGAGGTGCCGGAGAGTACAAAAAGCGTAAAGATCAAGGCTGGCTTACGTACCTGCAAAGGCAATTCAAAGAGAATGTCTCATGGGAGACAACCGCACAGGAAATCCTGCTAGCAAGACCAACAACCGCATCGCGTAAAGGTAGCACCTGGTTCCTATTCGAACGCAAGGACGAACATCAAGTCATTGCCGAAGCCATCGCGCCCGCGTTCTTCGGAATTCGCATTGAGTGTGCCCAATGCCACGACCATCCGCTGGTGGATGAAATCAAGCAAGCACACTACTGGGGACTGACTGCCTTTTTCAATCGAGGTAAAAATCAAAACACCAAGCAGGGGCCACAGATTCAAGAGTCCGCTATAGGCGGTTTTTCTGACTTCTCGGATTTAATCGGCAATACACAGCCCAATGAACTTGTCTTTTTCAAAGCCGATAAGGTAGATGAAGCTCGCCCGAAAAAGGACGATAAGCCCGAAGACAAGGCTGAACTCTATCGGGATTCTGAAATCGAGGGACTTCCTCGAGTCCCTTTGTTCTCACGCCGTGCAGCTTTTGTTGATCAGGTGCTGACAGGCCATCCGTTACTTGCTACCGCTATGGTAAATAAACTTTGGGCCATCATGCTGGGACGAGGATTAGTCGATCCGGTTGATGAGATTGACTCCCTCCATCCCCCTAGCCACCCTCAATTACTCGAATATTTGTCCCAACAATTTCGGGACTCCAATTATGACGTCAAGGCACTAATAAAAGCAATCGCCCTCAGCACTCCCTATCAACTAAGTTCGAATCAACCTGCTGAAATCTATGACCCAGCCACGTTTGCCTGGTTCCAACCTCAACCACTGACAGCCGAAGTCATGGTGCAGTCCTTAAATAGTGTTGTGAGACACGTCCCGAATAACGAACTTGGAGTGCTAAATCAGTTCCGCAGACATTTCCCCGAGGTTTTACAATCTGAAACGAATACAGGATTAGACGACGCGATGTTCCTTTCGAACAACGCCGAATTCAACCAATTCCTGAACGAAAGCAATGCTCCCGAACATCTGGTACCAAGCATGCTGAAATTGGACTCTAACGAACAACGCATTAGCCTATTATTTCGTTCGGCCTTTTCTCGTCTCCCGGACGCTGACGAACTGACCGAAATAAATTCCTATCTCAATCAACGTCAGGACGACCTGACTGCGGCTCTACATCAGGTAGTCTGGGCCGTGGTTACCAGTGCTGAGTTCCGATTTAATCACTAAGCCAATGATGAAAAGACACAAACGAGATTGCGGTACTCCGGAGCATAGTATGCACCGACGCCTGTTCCTACAGGGATCCATGGCAGCATCCACCGCCTCTGTCGCAAGCTTTAATGGCCTCTTTTCCATTCCAGCATTGGCAGAACAGGTACAACAAAAACAAAAAAAGGTCATCCTATTGTGGTTGTGCGGAGCCCCAAGCCAATTCGAAACATGGGATCCCAAGCCAGGAACTTCGACGGGCGGCCCCTTTGGAGCTATCCAAACTAAACTTCCGGGAGTCATGCTTGGTGAAATGATGCCCAAGACGGCGTCCCTGTTAGACAAAACCGCCATCATTCGTTCTATGTCCACAGGCCCCGAAGCTCACTTCCAAGGTATCGATTGCCTCACCAGAGGAGATACTCCTCGCCCTCCATTCACCCGACCTATCCTGGGCTCTGTCATCGCCGAACAACTTGGGCAACTCGACAGCCCCGTACCTCAGTTCGTCCTGCTCGATCCATGCCCGGAGGGCAACGAATTCAAGAGTTTCAAAGCCGGGAACTGGGCTGGCTGGCTGGGCGCCGAATATGCTCCAGTACGAGGTGGTAAGGGCTATAGCATTCAGAACACCGCCCTCCCTGACAGCCTCAATGAATTGGCTCATCATGACCGCGAGCAATTACGCCGTTTTCTCAGTAGGAAATTCCTCAACGAAACTCGAAATGAATCGGCCAAAGGTTATAACACTGTTTTCAATCGTGTAAAAGGGCTAATGAGTGCCGCGGATTTATTTGATCTGGATCGCTTACCCGAAAAAGAGCGGTTGAGATACGGTCCTGGCGCCTTTGGACAGCATACGCTCATGGCTAGGAATCTGATTGAGAATGGCTCAACTTTTGTCATGGTGGCCAATGGGATGCCTTGGGATTGCCATGTTCTAAACCACGAAATCTATCAAATGCTCGTACCGGAATTGGACAATGTGTTCTATCAACTGGTCACCGACCTGGAAGACCGTGGCATGCTGGAAGATACGTTGGTCATAGCCATGGGGGAATTCGGACGTACGCCCTGGCTTAATGCAGCGCGCGGACGCGACCATTACCCCAAAGCCTGGAGCATGATCATGGCCGGAGGTGGGATCAAGGGGGGCGTCGTGCATGGTGCAACTGACGAACTGGGGATCGCCGTCAAAGATGGTAAGGTCAATAATCGCAACCTCTTCGCTACGTTCTTTAGCGTTCTGGGGATTGACCCACACGAACAGTACAATCTGCCAGGCTTGCCAACCTTCCATCGAGTCGAAGATAACGCTGCTCCTATCGAGGAGGTATTAAGCTAATGGCCACCCTCAACGACGACACTGCCGACGCAACCAAAGTTACACTGAGCGATCAGGCTTTCAAAATCCAACTTCCAACATTGGTCCTTGGTGCAACTTGTACTAAGGATGGCCAGACGATCTACGCAAGCTGTGTTGATGGCGTATATCGCGTCAACACGGACGACAAGTCCCACGAGAAACTTTACTCCCATGACAGCTATGCCAGCGGGGCCGTATACAGTGAACAACACAACCTGCTCATTACAGCAGGCTATGACGGCAACCTCATTTGGTATGATCTCGCAAAGAAAGAGATCATCCGCAAAATACCCGCTCATAATTTCTGGTCTTGGAAAATGGCGATTTCTTCAAATCATTTGATGATTGCTAGTGTGAGTGGACAATATTTGGCCGGAGATTTCGACTATCGACCTAAGCCGGCGGATGAGCCAACTGTAAAGGTCTATGACACTCAAACCGGCCAATGCCTGCACGCTTTTGATCACCTACCATCTGTCCAATCCGTTGCATTCTCACATGACGGTAAGCATCTTGCCGCAGGCAATTTAATGGGTGGCATCCGAGTTTGGGATTTAGAGACTGGTGAACTTGCCGCTGACTGGACTGACGAAGGCTTTACAAGCTGGGGCATCATTAAAAGCCATTGCTACATTGGCGGCATCTACGGACTGGACTTCACCCGGGACAACACCGATGTGCTGGCAACCGGCTTTGGTCCAATGCGAGATCCCATGGCGGGCAATGGCAAGCAGTTGTGGCAACGATGGCGTTGGAATCAGGATGTGCCCGAAAAAGTGGCTGAAAAGCAACAGGGAAGCGGGCTAATGGAGTCGATCCAAATGCACACCTCTGAAGAATTCTTTGTCATGGCTGGTCGTTTGCGTGATGGAGATGCAAACATTTCGCTGTTCAGTACTGCTACCAATGAACGAATCGCGCACGCTAAAGTCGGATTCCGAATCACCGAAGCAATTTTCCCTCACGAAAATGCCAAGCTCATCGTGGTTGGCGGGTCAGGGCAACCACGCAACGCCGACGGCAACTTCCCCAACTGGGGACACATCCATATCTATGAACTAACTTTTTAGAGTTTTTCGCGCCTATTGTATCCCATACTCTGCACCATTTAATAAGTACTCGCTTTTATTGAACACCTCCATCATTGAGAAACAAACCGGTAGACAATATGGCACAAGACGATTTCAACTCCGAAATTACCAGACTTAATGCCATTGATTCGAGCTATGACCGACGTCGAGAAATGGAGGCAATGCCCGCCGATGCCGTATACGAAACTCGACTGACTATCGACAAACTGGAACGGACGTATGGGTACATCCGTGAAGAGGGATTTCGTGACGGGCAAACAGTGATCGGAACAATCCCCGGTACTAACCAGGAAGTTAAGATCTCGCTTTTGCAGTCACTTAACGACGAGATTGAACACTGGGAGGAAGGAGATAGTGTTTCGGTAATCGTGAACTTCCATGACTACGACACCGCATACAACCGGTACCATCTGCTGGGACGATCGCTCGGTAAAAATACCGATTCTCCCCCTACCGTTGAAACAATTGATGAGCCTACCGAAGCACTGAGCGACGACTCAAACGAGATTCCAAGCGAAGAACGACTTGAAGAACCTACTAACAATCCGGCTGAGCCCTTAGCTGATAGACAAGCTAGGTCCCCAGACCTCACAGCCTCCGATTCACCGACAAGTACGCAGGAAACTCCTGAATCCAAAAGCCTTGAGACAAACCAAACATCCCCGGAGGTTACTGAAGAGTCGACGGCAGAAACCACATCTGAGCAAGTCGTCGAGCCTGAGCCTGAACCTGAGCCTGAACCTGAACCTGAGCCTGAACCTGAACCTGAACCTGAGAAGGAATCTGCGACCGCACTGGCCCTGCCTGAATCTATCCCGCCGGAAATCCCGAACACCTCGAACAGGCTTGCCGATCAGACTCTGCCACAGCTAACAACGGTTGATGAATTCGATCATCTTGACGTCGATGAATCAAGTTTATCTCTACCCCCTGCTGCCATCGCATCTGCCGGAGAAGCCACTACAGGCAAACTCAAAAAACGAAAATCTACAAAGTCAAAGACAAAGCCAAAACGGCAAAACACTCAATCAAAGACAAAGCGAAGAATCGTTCGAAAGGTCAAGAAGCTACCTACCCGCAGTCTCATCTTAGTCATTATTCTTGCGGCAGCGGCAGTGATCCTGATCCCTCAACTGAACTTTTCCCAAAATGACAATCAAGTCAAGCAACGAGTGGAATATCAACCTCAAACACTCACAATCGACCCAATTTATCGACAAGAACTGCCGGTCATGGATCCCGATTTGGTGAGCCTGGGGTATACGACGTCACGTCCCTTTTGGACTGACAAAGATTCCTGGCCGGACGTTCCGCCCTTGCGGATCGTCTCCACCAAATTGGTGCAAGGTCGGGCAGCAAGCCTTACATTCCATCCTCATGACAAAGCTATGGTGTATTTTGGGCTTACGTCAATAGCGGGGCTTCAACTGACCGACCAGGCCGAGTTCAAATTCCCAGAGGAAATTCGCAATATGGCGGGGACGGCCTCCTTCTCAAGCGATGGCAAGCAACTCCTCGTGTTCACTAACGGAGATTCAAGAAGACTCTGGATCTACGATTGGCCAATTACAGAACAATCCAAAGCAATATTCACCGCGGATTGCAATATAGACGTTGACGGTCTGATTTTCTCACCTTTCACCGATTCAAAAGCAATTTCTCTGAAGCAGTCCCACAGCGTTGCTCTGCATGACCTGGACATTCCTGACGCGAAGACAAATAACTCTGAAACCCCAGTTACCACTGTCTTAAATGATGGTACTCCACTGTCAACCATCAATCCCACATTCGCTGGCAACGACCTGTTAGTCAACATCACCGATAGCCAACTTTCCGCCGTCAACCAGTTAAACCAAGAAGCTTATCGCTCCAATCCAAATGCGATGCAATTCCGAACTCAGTCGAGCCACCCCGGGTTCCAATTCATCATCACCACTCATGCAGACAAACAAATCCGTGTGTACCACTCCGACTACCGTCGCCCCGTGTGGGCCATTAGTGGGTTTATTGAACCACCTAAATACGCGCAAATGGCCTCTAATGGAACGCACATGGCAGTCATTCCGGACACCCAAAAACCAACTATTCTGATTATCAACTTCCGCACAGGCGAATTGACAATGAGACTTCTCTCAGAAGAGAAAGACGCGTTTCAACGATGTGAATTCACTCCGGATCTGTCTTATCTAACAGCAACCACGGTCGATCACAAGTTGATCATTTGGCCGGTGAATCCTGAGTGGGTCACCCATGCCCCCACTCAGCCAGACGTCAATGATGCTAGCACGAATCTCAATGCTACCCTGCAGTAGACAATCACTTTCATTTCCTTTCGAGATATGAGTGATTAAACTAACAATATGGCTACAGATATCACATCCATCTTGCAGGAACTCGATTCGATCGATTCATCATACGATCGACGACGTAAAATTGAGAATCTCGCCAAAGACTCACTTTTCACGATCGCCGTAGTGGCCTCTGAAGTCGACCGAAATTACAGCTACGTACGTGAAGACGGCTATCGTGATGGATACTCCATTCTAGGTACGGTAAACAGTGTCTCATCAGCAGTTAAAATCCTACTACCGACTGCACTTAATGAACAAGCGACCAATTGGAGTGCCGGGGATTCTATTTCACTTGTCGTCAAAGTATACGACTGGGACAGTGCTTACAAACACTTCAAATTGCTAGCCACCGAAGTCGCAAGCGATACTGCGCCATCGCCCCCAGCCACAAGTACACCACCAGAAGTTACTCCACCGTCACCAGCGAAAGTGGAGACGCCCACTCCAGCCGAACCAACGTTAACAACTCCAGTTCCCTCAAAAGCTCCTTCTCCTCCGACTGCTACTCCCCCAACACCACCTAAACAGCCTGATGTCGAGTCCACGCAAACTATGGAACCAAGACCGGAATCTGTCAGAAAACCGGCCCCCGAACCAGAAGCCAAACCTGCTCCCAATCTAAAGAAAGTTGAACGTCCCAAAGCAAAACGCTCTCGTGCAAAACCTCAGACACCGAAGGCGCCCCGGGCTCCGGAACAAAAATCGACAAATCAGCAGCAGGCTAACACAACGCAAGCTCAGCCGCCAGTTAAACCGCAAGCTCAACCTACCGCCTATAACAAAACGCCTGTCAGCTTAAAGCAATACAATCCTCCGACACTCAAAGGTGTACCAACACGCCGGAATACACCGACGTTTGGGGGACGCACAAAACCAATGCAGCCACAACGCTTTACATTGGCCCCAACAAATCCTTTTGAAATCGTCCAGGGCCAATATAAAAAACCGCTCATTCTAGGCTTAAAGATTTTCGGCGGGATCTTTGCCGGATTCCTTCTCTTGATTTGCGTTTGCTGCGGGCTACTCTCTAGCTAACAACTTGATCACTTGGCCTGCTTGATGAATTCCACCAAGTCAGCGACCTGTTGTGCAGTGAGATCTTTAACCTGCAAATCCGGCATCAGGGACTTATCCTGCCGTTCCACGAAATCAACTTCAGCGGCTGGGATAGCGGTTTGCTTCCCTTGTGCATCCAAGATTACAAGTTGCTTTCCGTTTCTTTCTTTAACGACGCCTGAAAAGACTTTTCCACCCGTTGTTTCGACAACATAGGACGCATACTTCGCCTCGATTTTAGCCGAGGGACGAACGATACTTTCAAGAATCTCTTCGCGTCCCAAACGCTTGGCAATATCCTCGAGAGACGGTCCAACCGGCTTGCCTTCAGTCCCGATCTGATGACAATTCTTACACTGAATACCCTGCGTACTTAAAAACAACTTGCGACCGTTTTTTGAGTCCCCTTGAAGCCTGAGGATTTGCGACGAATCAAAATTGGTTCCCAGAGTTTGCGGTAATAACGCAGGATCAATGAATGGTTTATAGAGTCCGAGCTCCAGCGGCGGCTCCTGACCGGTTGCCTTTTGGCGAATTGCTAAGAGCGATTTCTGTCGAGCACTAGACAATGCATCTAAAGCCATTGCCAATGCCTTCGACACCGGTTGGTTACCTCTCTGATTCACAACATCGACATCGACTGCAAACACAAGTTCTCCAGTTTCAGGGGAATCCAGTTCGTCAATCCATTGCCTTATCAAATCAATTGTCTGTGCGTCAGGAGTCTGAGCTCCCAGATGAGGCATGTGCCCAAGTCCAGTCGTCGTTAGACGATACAACAGGACCGAGCCTGATGGGTCACCAGCAGATACAATCCTCGCATCCTGAATCCCTAAACTACCTCTCGTTGGCCGGTGGTTAACCAATTTCATTGCATCCCACTCCGTTTGAAAACGGAGATCAATGGTTGCATTTCCGCCCCCTCCTGGCTGATGGCAATGTGCACAATTGGCTGCTAGATACGACTTTACAATCTGCGCCTTGTCTCCATCACGACCATGATGAAATGATGGCAATCCCTCTTTCAAGCCTGCAAGCTTGTGAGCATTCTCTTTTCCACCAACCGGATTCACCAATTGAACAACTCCATCTTCGATTAGTGAATGTAATGCAATATCGTGTTTCGCACCGTTACCAGCCGTAAGTCCATTCAATTGGGGCAAGACAAATCCCAGTACCGTGGAGCGGCTGTTGTGACAAGTTACACACTCATTGCGACTGTGATACCGCCATTCAATCTCCCGTGTTCCTTTGAAAGCCAATGGATCATCAATCATCACGTTGCGAATCGCACCTTTGGAAGGAACCAAATCTGCATCGGACTGGTCTTCCCGCCAGGCGTAGGTATAGAACTGCCATTGTTCATTCTCAAGGAACATGACTTGAGTCTCCAGACGAGTAAGTTCCTCTGCTCCGGCTTTCTGAAGATACAGCGTCTTGGCTAGTGTTGTTCCTTCGGGATAGAGCATCGTCCCGTTTCTTTGAAGCATGACATTTTCTTCACCTTGCAGAGCAATGACTCGATCCCCGATCGCTCCATCGGACCATTGTGGCTGTGCAATTGCATACTCAAATACACCTGACGCCGGAGTCACCTTAGCATTAAACAAGCCAGTTTCGCTAATCTTAAGCGGAAAAGCGGACGGATCGACATCAATCTTATTGCCTTCAAGCTTGTAGATACCACCGGCATAATCAAGTACCAATAACTCACCACTGGAATCTTCTCCAAAGGCGATGACTTTAACTGTCGATCTGGCAATTTCCTGCAACGAAGTGAGTTCATTCCCTTCATTGGTTAACGCCCACAGAATTCCTGTCACATAATCTCCGTAAACATATTTCCCTTGAAGTCCATCATGCTTCCCACGGTAAACGAAGCCCCCGGTAATAGAACGTGACTCCGAATGATGGTGAGCAGCAACGGCTGGAATGACAGGTCCTGGGCCGGTCTTTAGGTCGGTACGAACTGGCTGAGGTCCTTCCGTGACGCTCCACCCATAATTCCCACCACTGACTACACGGAACACCATTTCCCACAGTTCCCAGCCAACATCACCAACCCAAAGTTCACCTGTCTGCTGGTCAAAACTCATTCTCCAGGGATTTCTAAAGCCAAAGGCAAAGATTTCGTGGCGAGCCTCTTCCATGGAAACAAACGGATTGTCGTCCGGAATTGAATAAGGGGATTTTGCTGACGTATTGGAAACATCCAAACGCAGAATACAGCTCAACAAATCGTCGACTCCCTGCCCGGTGTTGTTGCCGTCAGGCGGAGAAGGGGCCGCAGCGTCACCTGTAGAAATGTATAACATCCCGTCCGGGCCGAATTTTAAACAGCCTCCGTTATGGCCCCCCGAACGCCAGCGTATAATCTCCACTTCACTCTCAGGATCAATTGTCGGTGGACTTTCTGATCGCATTCGAAATCTGGCAACTCGAGTCCCTTCCTCCAGATTAGGACCATCGATAAACGTCAAATAGACGAATCGATTCTCTTTGAAATTAGGGTCGAATGTAAATCCATAAGCGGCGGCTGCGCCAAAAGCCTCGTTCAGGTTAATCACTAGATCGGCTTGCTGCACACCATGATTAGATTGCTCAAAGCTAAACAGCTTGCCTTTCTGTTCAAGCACATACAACCGCCCGTCATTCGGACCACTGGTGATTAACACTGGGTTATCAAATGACAGACCAGCATAGGATCGAACCAACGTGTATGGACTGGGCTTATCCGGGCTTCCTGTCAGCTTGCTTTCCTTCCAGACATCTCTGGCCAAAGAGGAATTACCAATCAGTAGCATCAAAGTCAAAGTCAGTACGGATCTTACGAGCATTTTCTATATCCTGAAAGTGTTACGATCTGTGCTGTCATATTGTAACACTTCCAGCTTACCGTTCACCAATGATGGTCAGGACGGCAAGTTCAGTTCAAGCTCGTCGGCAGTCTTGAGACCAGACCTGTCTTCAACTGCTTCGCGATCGATCAGTTCGAGTTCAGTCACAAAGCTGTCTATGGTTCGCTGAATCTCACCGGGCGTGTCATTCCAATTCTCCGGAGCCGCCAGCCTATCTTCATTTTGATCAATCGTCCGAAGCCAATCTTCATCACCTTCCATTCGATCATCAACCAATTCAGGCCAAAACTCACCTTCAGCTTGAGCCTCACCTTCTAGAAAAGCATTTAGTTCATTGATTACTACAAGTGCATCGAGAGGTGAAAACTGGTTATCCCGGCTAGCGTCCCAAAACGGAGCTTGCATGCCTTGCTCTCGCTCAGTCGGCAGCGCACCACCTTCTCCCGCATTTAGGCGATTGATCACAGAAAGTGCATCCATTGGAACCAATTGACCATCGTCATTGATATCACCAGGGCTACTTCCGTTAAACCAAAGGTAATCGGTGACCATTTCAATCGTGACCTGATGGGCATCCGTTGTCACGGTACCATCGGTTACTTTGTATTCAAAAGAATCGACACGATTAAAATTCGTGTTGGGCACATACTCGAACGCTCCACCATCCCGAAGTACCAAAGTGCCGTACTCAGGGGGGGTAACCTGAGTAAACGTCAGCCGATTTACATCCGGATCGTCGACCAAACTGAACAGATCGCTATCAAACCCTGGATCCAACGTCTGATTATCTCTAAGTTCATAGACTCCATTGGAGGCAATCGGTTCGTCATTGACTTGATTAACAACGACTGCGAACTCTTCAATGTAAAACTGATTGTCCTCGAGTGTATCTAAATCCTGATCATACCCAGAGTCCATCAACTGAAGTACGATGGAGCTCGAGCCATTGGCGTGCTCTGGAAAACTCAATTCCAGACGTCCTGTCGATGCACTATTATCATGCGTGAGTTCGTAATCCAACAAATCGTCATTCGATATAAACACATCTATCATGAATTGCTGAGATTCATCTATTCCCGAACTCAACCCAGTCAGATCCAAAACGACATCACCACTATCCTCGTCCAATTCGACATCTTCGACCGCTTCTATGGTTGGCGGCATGTCCGTGGGTGCCAAACTCAGATAGTAGTGTCCCATTGAACCGGGCATAGCGCCTTCGCCAGTATTCGGGTCGTAATTAACGTCCCCTTCGTGATAGCCACTCACCCCAAAGTAATACGTCTCACCACCGGTAAATTCGTAGTGCAGAAAACTGCCTAATCCACCATAAGGATCATCATCGTTCTGTGCGAGTTCTGCTCCCTGACTATCAAACAATCTCAGGACAGTATCAGCACTCCATGCCTGCGAACTGTCCGTCCAGACCATATAGTCTCCGGATTCAGTTGGAGCAAAGCGATATAGGTCGACATCTTCCGCTGTTAATACGAACGTATCGTCGTAGCCAATTTCGGCCGATTGTACATCTCCGACCGCCAGGTCGAGTATCCCTTGGTGGGTTAGCTTGTCATCAGTGAGCATTTCATAGGCACCAGCATCAAATTGATCCCATTTCATTTGGTAGTAACCAGTATCGCCCGGAACAGCATCACCAATTAAGAAAGGGTCGAAGGCTTGGTTCCCCAACCCGCTCACAGCAAAATAAACGGTTTCACCAGCTGTGCTAGCCAGGTGGATTTTGGAATCCCAACTACCATCCTGTACAAAATCCCAATCACGCTGCGCGATATAGTTTCCGGCCGAATCAAATACCGTAATGACACTATCCAAATCGTCCTCGTTGTCCTCAAGGACATAGGAATCCACATCAAACTCCAACACGCCGGAGATAGTAGGCGTCACCGAATAGAAATCAATATCTTTCTCGCTAACTTCAACCCAATCTCCTAACACAGAATCCCAATCAAAATAGATCAGCTCTTCATACCATGTGTTCGCATCGGGCAGTGGCATAGCCTGATTGATATTTCCGGTTAAGTCATTGGAGATGAACTCGAATTCAACTTCGTAGAATCCACCATAAGTCGTTCGACGTCCATCAACACTCATGGGGTTATAACTGTGATTGCGCTGACCCGAAACTCCGAAATAAAGTACTTGACCTTGTTCGAGGTCGGTTCCCATAACAAAGCTATCGAGTGTATGACCATCGAAATACTGGCGATCAGTGGGATGTTCAAAGACATAGCCCGGATAGTAACCGTCAACAAACTCCAGGGGATTGCCAAATTCATCCACTTGTAAATCGTCGTCACTATAAACCAATTCATTTCCATCAGCGTCAAATACACGCAGAAAGGAATCGACGTATCCCTCTAAATACGGAGTGTCGATATCAACCAATACTTTACCGTCGTCCGGAACCACCAAGCGGAACAAGTCTACATCCTGTGTACCTACATGCGTTCCATAGTCCTGTCCGATCAAGCCCTGAAACGACGTTTCTCCCTGATTGAAGCTCACTTGGACAGCTGTATCCAGAAAGCCATTTAAGTCGTCATTCGCCCAGCTAAAAGCGAGTTTATAATGCCCTCGATCGGCCGAAGTCCCCGACCCCGGGTGCAGTGGTGAATACGTATCGTTCCCTGAACCGCTGACTCCCACGTAATACACGCCAACCGGAAGCGCTGCTTCTAAATGTGAAAAGGTTGTATCGTCATAATTGTCATTTGCTGCCAGTGGTGTCCCGTTTGAATCAAAAAGTCTTAGAAGAGTATCAGCGGGTTCGCGATTCCCCCAGGCTTCGGTCTGCAAGATAACAACTCCGGGTGCGGACAGTTCAAACTTGAACATATCCACGTCGGCATCACCCGATTCAAAGCGTCGGCCATCCTTACCTAAAATCCCTTTCAGCTTCACCGCTTCGGTCGGATCGTTATCATAGACACTCCATCGCAAAGGTAATACCGGTCCCTGATACGCTCCAGCCAGCGTACTATTTGCGTCGCCACTATTGACCGCGTAGCGATCCTCTCGCTGAGCCGGCGTCTCCACCAATTCTCTAACTGCACTGACGGCCTGATGGATATTGAGTCGAGGGTATTCAGCATTCGTGTAAGCAAATTCAACTCCATCCACCGTCGTTATCGAATTTTCATCGTCACCATCATGAATAACATCGGCTGATTCACGGATTAGTTGTTGTACTTCGGACGTCGTTAAATATCGCCCTCCAAAAGTCATCGCCGCATCCTGCATCAGCGCCACAGCACCAGCAACCATCGGCGAAGCCATGCTTGTTCCTGCTAATTCCTGAAGTTCGTCACCGGGAACTGAACTGAGAATAAATGCTCCGGGCGCAAAGACTACATTACCTTGATCTGGTGGCCGCTGACTGAAGTGCACGATCCGATCTGACGCCGTAGTGACGTCACAAACCTGATCCCCCATACAAATCCCGCCACCTTCATATGATTCCCAAACGGCTCCGACTACTAATGTGCTATAGATACCGGGAGCATTCGCATTGCGAATCATTTGGTTCTGCCCGTTACGATCAATTCCGAATTCATTTCCAGCAGCACTAACGACGGTGATCCCCAGTCGCTCCAGATTCAAAATCTCACGGTAGACATCCTGTGTAACAGCTGCCGCGTCATTCGTATTTGCAAACAACCCTCCTCCAAGAGACATATTCACTACTTTAATATTGTTCTCATAGTGATTTTCACGAACCCATTGCAACGCCTCCAGGATTTCAACCCACGAGGAATACCCATCTGTCTCCGAGAACACTTGTAACGAGATCAGATTGGCCTGAGGGGCAACTCCTATATTGGGGTCACTTGCCGCCGCAATTCCAGCTACATGCGTCCCATGATTCGACGTGAAATAATTCCCTTCGTTGGCATAAACTAAATCAACGTTGGCAATAACTCGGTTCGTCAGCAATTCATGACTGCTGTCGACCCCCGTGTCGATAATGGCGATTCCAATTTCGTCACCATCTATCTCATCGAAATCCGGCAATCGTCGCATTTCGTAAAGATCTATCAAGTCAAAAGCAAATGAGTGCGGAGCGACACCTGTTAAAACCAATCGCGGCTCTAAAGGCTCCAAAAACAACCGCTTTTGCAGTCGTCTCCTATTTGATTTCCTGAGCATTATTCAGTTGTCCTCCTTCCCTGTATAGTGTCATCGTTTCGACAACACCTGTCATCTAAATTGTCGATTTGTAACGCTACTAAAACCATTCTTTTTAGCTAAAACGGCAAACCACACCTGTATTATATGCAATCTGTGTGCCGTGAGCTCAGAAGATAGGGACTCTCAAATGACAACGGCAATTTAGTTATAATCGAAGCTGACATTCCCCATCGAGGGATTCGATCGTTTTCCCATATCAGGTTCTTTTCATGCCTCGCATCGCCCCGATACTCCTGCTACTCGTTTGTTTCACCACTTTGGCCAAAGGCAATAACAATGCCAAACCTCCGCTCAATGTAATCGTCGTTTTAGTAGACGATCTGGGCTGGATGGATTTGAGTGTCCAGGGTTCGGACTTTTACAAGACGCCCCACATTGACCGACTGGCTGCCACCGGTGCGCGATTTACAGACGGTTACGCTGCCTGCGCCGTTTGCTCTCCAACTCGAGCTGCATTGATGACCGGACGTCATCCACACCGTCTGGGGATTACGGACTGGATTCGAGCAGAATTCCAATTGGGTGGTCGACAAGGCCCCAATTCAGATAAACCGGGGTACCACGATGCTGGCCTGAATTACCTAACCCCTATCAACAACTCCTTCCTCCCTCACAAGGAATTGACCGTTGCTGAACTAGTTAAATCAAAGGGCTACGCCACCTGCTTCATCGGAAAATGGCATTTGGGAGGGAAAGGCTATCTCCCCACCGATCAGGGATTTGATGAGAACTTTGGTGGCTGGGATTACGGACAGCCACCAAGCTATTTTGATCCGTATACAAACAAACGCCTATCGGAAGGAATTCCAACCTTAAAACCTCGTGAAAAGGGCGAATACTTAACCGACCGGGAAGCCGACGAGGCAGTAGGATTTATTAAGAGAAACAAAGACAAGCCATTCTTCCTCTATCTTTCTCACTACACTGTCCATACACCAATCCAAGCCAAACAGTCTATCACTGACAAGTACATCCCTCTGAAAGACGGGAAAGGGCAGGACAATGCAACCTATGCATCCATGCTCGAGAGCCTTGATGACTCTATGGGCCGTCTACTGAAGACTCTTGATGAACATGATCTGACTTCCAATACCGTCATCATTTTCACCGGCGACAACGGTGGACTGGATCGCAATGACAATCCTACAGACAACGCGCCTCTAAAAATCGGAAAAGGGTACGCAACCGAAGGTGGCATTCGAGTACCGTGGATTATTCGCTGGCCTGGCGTTACCAAAGCCGGTACCACCATCGATACGCCTATCACAAGTGTGGACCTCTTTCCCACCGTTGCATCCATTACCGGCACTCGCATCCCCAGTGGCGTTCAAATTGATGGCCAAAATCTGACCGGTGTCATCCAGGGCACATCAACTCTCGATCGCTCACTTTATTGGCACTTTCCCCATTACCGACATCGCGGCGGAGCGGATCCATATTCGATAATTAGAAATGGCGATTGGAAGCTAATCTATTACTATGATCCGATGAAAATCGAGCTCTACAATCTAGCGGATGATATCGGCGAACAACACAATCTGGTGGAAGACAAACCGGAAATCACCGCGCGACTCCTTCGTTCTCTGAAGGAACATTTAGAAGAAACAGGGGCGAAGAACCCCATTGCGAAGGCTGGTTAACAACTCGCCTGGCAATCTCTCCTAAACAAAGAGCGGCAGGCTGCGCTCAACTACATTTCATAGACTCGCAAGCTGCCATCGCTACAGGCGATGACAAACCTCCGGCCGTCTTCGGTAAAATCAATTCCGCGAACCGGCTTATTTACTTCCACTACGTGGAATGGTTTAATCTCGCGTGGTTTCTTTTCTTCAACCGGTTCTTCTGGGGCTGCATGGTCATCACAACCGGCTGCTTCCTCTTTGGGAGCCGCTGATTCCGCCGCTTCCTCGTCGGCAAGTGACCAGAACTCTACCGTCCCCTTACCATTTTGATTTCCCATTGCCCCAACAACGAATCCTTCAGGATGAAACCGCACACCCCAGGCCACGCCAGCCGAATTGCTTTTTGTGCGTAAATGACTGCTAATTTCCTTGGTCGCCCAATCGACAACGCAGATAATTGGATCCTGTTGGCCCGCAAATGAATTAACAACATTAGTTATCCCAGCACAACCGAGCAGGCTTCCGTCGGCGTTAAAGGCCATATCCCGAGCACCGCCCATATCAGCTTGAAACTTGTTATCAAAGCCTGTCATGACGGACTTCAACTCACGCGTACGCTGCCCTGTCTTCGCATTCCAGACAAAGATTTCGCCCATGAGGTCTTCTGACACCAGACTCTCGCCATCGGGGTGAATCATGACCGCATAGGGATGTCGACCGTGACCGACAAACTCTTTCTTTAACTTCCAACGCCGAGCATCCCAAAGCTTAATAATCTTATCGTTACCACAGGTGGCAATATATTTTCCATTCGGGCCGGCATGTACCCATCGCGAAAATCCCCGATGGGCTTCTACAATACGAACTGGCTTGTCGACTACCAATTCCACTTTGGGTTCGACGGGCTCTGAATCGTCTTCTGACTCAGTTTGTTCCACGGGCAATTCGACTGCCTGAATCGTTTCAGGCTGCACATCCCAAACGACTACCCGACCATCCCAACCAGACGTAAGTACTTGCTTACCGTCACTGGAAAAATCTATGCGACGGACCCAACTATCATGAGCCCCCCGATAAACAACTTTTTCACCGGTTTCAATTTCCCACCGGTAGACACCAAAATCCTCAGCTCCGGCAAAAACGTACTTCCCCGAAGGATCTAGGCGACAGTTGGTCAGAGCCTCACCGTGGGTAAACTGCTTTAGTTCTTTGGCCTTTTTGGGATCCGGCTTGCCTGAATTTTCGGGCATCGGCACGACTTCGTCCATTTCAGGTGTCTGCGTCTCGTCGAATCTCATGTCAACAACTCCTTAATCGGAGCGGCCACCGGGTCGCCAATCGGCACAGAACGGCCATCCAACGCATGGTCAGATTGAGAATCTATCCCCACTGCCTGCATATAAGTATGGAAAAGGTGAGCCCCATCGACTTCTCGATCCGAGACCTCCGTACCATCCGCATTCGTAGCACCTACAACGCCACCTGGTTGTATGCCACAGCCTCCGAGTGCGATGGAGAACGATTTTCCCCAATGATCCCGACCATATTTATGATTCACTTTCGGCGTCCGCCCGAATTCCGAGTAAATAATCACCAATACATTATCGAGCATTCCGCGGTCTTCAATGTCACCGAGCAACGTAGCGAATGTCTTGTCGAATTCGTCTAACTGTTCCACGTGAAAATTAAAATTCTCCGCATGGGTGTCGTATCCATGATGCGTCACTTTAACACAGGTAACGCCTTGTTCGAGCAAAGTTCGAGCCAACAGGCATCTACGACCAAACCAATGGCGGCCATATCGATCCAATTCCTTCTCGTCTTGCTTCTCAAACAAATCAGATCGAGCCATAAGTTGTTGAGCCTGTTCAAAGGACGTGTCGTAAGAATCGATCAACGCTCGGCTACGCTTACCACCAAACTGTTGATTCAGTTGTTGCCTTAAGCCTTCAGCCCGTATCGCCAGGGACTTAGAAAGATCCTTCGGACGCTCCAGATTCGTCGGGGGCTTCACTCCTTCCAGACGCATCATTTCATGCTTAGATTCAAGAAAGCCAGCCGTTTGATCCACGATTCCTCTGGTTGTAATATGCACATAACCCGGAAGCGGATTATCTGCAGCTGTGAGGTACTTCGAAGCGACAGCGCCCACAAACGGATAGTCACCATTCTTACGCCCCTTTTCCATAAAGAGCCGCCCCACAGTGTGGTCATCGGTTTGTAGATTGATACTCCGCACCACGCTTAACAGGTGCATTTTCTGAGCGGTGTAAGGAAGCAGCTCACAAATCTGAACACCGGGCACACTGGTCGAAATCGGGCGAAACGGTCCACCATATTTCGTACCAGGCTTACAATCCCATGATTCAAACTGACTCACGCCCCCTTGCAAGTAAACCTGCAGAATTTGCTTTTGACCCGACTTCATTTCTTTAGCCATGGAAGGAGTCAGTAGACCGCCAAAACCGGCCATAGCGCCTGCCATCGCGCCAGTCCCCATGAAGTGACGGCGTGTTACATGATGGTCAACAGCATTGCATCCGGCATTACGTCGCTTAGTCATCTCTTTTCCTTCTCCAAAAATGGATCGAACCCCATTATTTATTAAATCGGAATTCGGCGCTACAGAGTAAAGTACGAACCAGTTCACGAATCACTTCTTCGCGAGCCTCTTCACTTTGCTCGATAAATGCAGTGGCAATTCCGATCTCCGCCTCATTGGGCAACCGCGAATAAATCGCTAAATAAGCCGAATTCACCACCTCTGCATTATGATCTGATTTCAATAAGTCATCCAATAAATATTGCTTACCTGTTGCCAGCCACGACGATACTTCCGGTCCGTTGAGCAAATACAAAGCATGATTTGCAGAAGCATCAAAGCGTGAAGCTGCATTACTTGCTGCAAAAACGCCCACCACTTTATCCACACTGGGCTTCAATGCGGCGTGAACCTTTTCTTCGATCAATCTGGCAGCTTCTGGACTTGATAAATCTAAGGACTCGTTTTCCTTCGTCACTGCTGAGATAGCAACCGTACGAGATTGTTCAACCACTCCCACTGCCTGCATCAATGACCATGCAAATTGCTCTGGACTGAGAGGCTTGGCAGAAGAATTCAAGTAGAGTGGCCGCTCCTCTGCGTCTGCAACGTCTACGAATTCGGACTCTCGTTGATAGGCCTGTGTCATGACCAGCTCTTTGATCAAATACTTCAGATCATATCGTTGCTGCATGAAATCATCGGCGAGCAATTCCAACAACTCAGGATGGGATGGTGGATTGCCAAGATGAAACATATCCAGTGGTTCGACAAATCCTTGCCCCATGAGCATCGCCCAAATCCGATTGACGATATTTTGCCGAAAGGCGGTGTTGCCGGCATCGACCATGGCAGGAGCGAGTTGCAGCCTTCGCGTGTACTTAGGAATGCCTCGATTATTAGTATCCGGTTTTACCTCATACGGCTCTTCAGCAGGCTCCGGATCCACAATCTCTGCCAACTCTAATATCCGTGGTTGAGTCTGAGATTCCTCACCGGTAAATACCGAGGTGAATTTCACATCACCTTCCACCTTATCTCCGATAGACACGACCTTGGATTTCGGATCGGTAAACAGATAACTTCGTTGTAAAAATGCAGCCACTCCGAAATAATGCTGCTGCAAATAATCATCGACGTTTGGATGGTTGTGGCACTGGGCACACTGCAAATCTCTACCTAAGAAGATTCGTCCGATCGCACGAACCGATTCTTCCCGCTTGATTTCACGATCCAGTAAAAACCTGCTGGCAGGACGCAACTCAGGCTTGGAACCATCTGCTCCGAGGATTTCAGAAACCAGGGCATCGTACGGTTTATT
>Ga0208624_1000318_pt1 | contig 25041 bp, 19 predicted proteins | sample Knorr_S23_td_DCM_FD_185607 | JGI IMG/M metagenome (GOLD analysis project Ga0208624, IMG submission 185607) | Marine microbial communities from Southern Atlantic Ocean transect - Knorr_S23_td_DCM_ad_71m_LV_A (SPAdes) (version 2) | ecosystem: Environmental > Aquatic > Marine > Oceanic | place... | reverse complement strand
GCAAAATTGGTATGTCTTCTATAAACAGATTTAAAAAATGTAAATTGTGGATTGCCTGTCAAGTATTTATCTTGTTCACTTTTTGTTGATAAAATTAAATAACCTAATCCCATTTATACTATAAGTATATATTAATTTTCATTTATTGCCGTAATTTATTTGGGTAATTTGTTAATAATATTTTCTAAAGATTTACTAAAGATTTGGGTTTCAGAAAGTTTTCTTTTATAGAAAATATGTTCTCTTTCTGGATAGATAGTATATGTTTTTTTTTCAAAATAGTTATAAATTTTTAAATAATTAAAATTTGGTTGTATTTTATATAATTTACCGCTTTTTTTTTCACTTAAACCATATTTATCTACACATTTAATTATATCTTTTTTTTTTAATTTCCAAATATCATTTGTTGGTACATGTATATAATCTCCAATAAATAGACCATGATTAATATTTATATATTTTAAAATAACATCCATATAAAACGATATTAATAATATATTTTTATATAATAATAATGAGTAAAACCTCACCTAATAAATATAATTATAATAGACCTGAAGTAACATTTCAAGACACTCTTCAAAATAAGGAATCCATGTTAAAAAGACTAGAAAACTATGAAAGAGTAGATAGTATTGATGAAGTACCTATTAATACACATGTAAGATATGTCACTCTAGATAAAGAAAAAAAACAAGTATTTAGATTAGGAGGTCTTTTATTAAGAATTCATCCACAATATATACAATTAAGTAACGGTAATCATCGTTGGAGTGTACAACGTTATCATTATTCAGATGACGAGAGTAATGATGAACCTATTTTTGAAACTGTTTTTTGGAGAGTAATATCTAAGGAAACAGTTCTTAAAAGAAAGGTTGATACTTTAGAAGAGGAAAATACATCCTTAAAAGAAGAAAATGATTCTCTTAAAGAAGAATTAGAAAAAAAACTAGCAGAGTTATCAAGGTTAAAAAATTTTATAAGAGCTAATTTAAAGCAATAATATATCTGAACTTTTCTTATGTTTTAAAACCTTTAATTTTTTCTCTAATTTTTGTTCTTTAATATGGGTTTTCTTGTACAACTCTTCATTTTCCTCGTTAGTTGTATTTAGTCTTTCACTAAAAAGTTGAGCAAGATTTGATTTTACCTCTTTTTTTTTGAAATTTGTTGTTTTAGTTCTTGTGTAAACTTTAAATTTACCTTTATTAGTATTCATTAAATCTATATTGTTTTTATTTAATAATTGTGATATTTCTTCCTTGATTAGTTCCAATTCTTCTTGTTTATCTAATATAGGTTTTTCTTTTTCTTTAATTTTTTCTTTAAGGTCCTTTTTTGCCTTTTCTACAAATTCTTCAAACTCTTGATTTAACGGTTCAATTTCATTTTCCATATCAAAATATTTTTTAGATAGTGTTTTTAAAGTTTGTATATCTAATTCTGTTAAATTTTCCATATCCTTATATAAATAGATTAGCTTTTATATTTATATAAAGATTAAAATTAAATTAAATAAAATGATAAGTGATGAGGAAATTTTTAAAAAACAGCCTTCTAATAAGATTTTCTTCTACTATTTTTTGACTATTTTGATTATAATAGTATTACTTCAAATTTTAGGATTTTTGCTAAAATAAAATTCAACATGAATTATATTTTTTTATGTTTTCATTTAATTTATTTAACTTATTAGAACAATTGATATATTCTTTACTTTTTTTATCTTTTATTTCATCACATTCTTTAGTTAATTGTTCTTTTAAACTTATATAAATATCTTTTATATCTTCTTTCTTAGCATTTTTAGGATCTAATCCAAAATATCTAATTATTGATTCACAAGTATTAATTTCTCTTTTAGATAATTTTGAATGTTTTAATTTATTTGAAGGTGTTAAATCAAGAGGTGTTTTAGTAGATTTATTAATTTCTTCTATAGTTGAAGGTTCTTCTAAACTTAATTGATCTAATCTATTCTTTTTTTTATGTTGTTTAGGACTTAAATTAAATAAAGATGTATCTATATACGGTATTATATAAAAAAAGGGGTCATTAAATCTTGATATATTTTCTTCTTCCATGTATTTTTTTAATTCCGTTTCAGAAATTTCTCTATCTTCAACAATTCTTCCTTTATTTTTTTTTAATAATTTCCCTTTGTTTTGTTTAAAATGAATATTTTCTTGTTTATCTTCTATGGTATTTCCATTAATATTACTATATTTAGATTTATGAAAATAGAAAGACGATGTCATTTATATAATAAATACAAAAAATTTTATTTATTATATTTATTTTTTTTTACCAATAAAAACCTTAGTTCCAAAAAATTCTTTTATTTTAGCTGCTGTATTACTAAAAAAATCTTGTTGTATAAGCCAAAATATAAAGAGAACCATAGTTATAAATACACATGCTGTAATAGTTAACATTAATACTTGTCTATCCTTTTCTTTTACAATATCTGCTTGACTTGTTATTTTAGCACATGCTCTTCTAAATTCTTTTTCATTATAACATCTTAATTTATCACCATAATTTCTACCATTTTTTTCAGCAGTATTTGAATTAAAATATACTTTTCTTCCATGTAATTTTTGAATAGCTCTGGCATTTACAGGTAAACTTTGTTTCAAGATTGTATAAAAATTCGTACTACAATTTACACTGCTATCCATAATAATCCATGTTACATTCTCTGTACATGGACTTCTTGGTAAAGAACCCTTATATGTAAAAAATGATTTTACTTCTGGTATAATATTATATATATTCCAAGTATCTGGTGTATTAAGATGAACTTGTTGTGAAGTATTCCTTGGTATTGTATTTGCGAATAATTCTAAAAACATATTTGAACGTGATGTAGCATCATTTACATCTAGAAATACTGAAATTATCACTATATTACCAGTATCAGGAGATCTATGATTTAATTGTGCTTCAACTGGAAATGAATATCCATCAATTTTGTGTGATGCTGGTATAGTAAAAGTTATTTTATCTAATTCATAAACTTCACTATTGTAGTGTATATATGAACCATTATCATAATCGATGATAAGATTTTTTTTAGTTTTAATTAAATTACATTTAGAAGTTCTATAATAAAATACTAAATCACATAATGCTCCACATTTTATGCTATGTTTCGATTTAATATCAATAGGTGATTGTTGACTTCCCTTAACACAAGCATTTACCATATTTATATTAATCATATATATTTTTTCTAAATAAAATTTATAGGTTTATATTATAATGGAATTATTTAGAGACTACAAACAGTATTTACTAATTATTTTAATTACAGTAGTTTTAGGTTATTTTTTAGGAATAACCGTATCTACTGTAGTTGACTATAGAATAAAGGATACAGTTATTAATTTACCAAGACCAAAAAATAAGATTATGTTACAAGTAGATGATAAAGTATTAGGTAAAAGAATACTTAAAAAAAGAAATGTTAATACAATTGAATTAGAAAAAAAACCATTAAAAATAGTTACGAATGATGATATAAAAAAAACTAAAAAAAACAAAAAAGACAAAACTAAAAAAAATAATACAAAAAAAATAGAAAAACCTATAGAAACTTTTACATCTTCCCAAGTAACTAATGACCCTAACCTTAATATTTATGCTTCTAATCTTAAAAACGCTGAAAAAAATTTAAATAAAACAAATCTTCCATTTAAACCTTTTAACGAAGAAAGCTCAAATCAAGCTTATGTAAGATTAGATGTATCAGGTAATTATAAGAATATTCCAGACAGAAAACGCAAAATAAGTAAAAAACTAACAAAAAAATAAATTTATTCAGGTAGATATATTTTAGTAAAATCAGTTATATTTTCTTGACATAAAGGACATTTTAATTCGGCAGTATCTATTTTAGATAATTCATCCATACAGTTTTTACACATAACTAAATGATTACATGGAGCAATTGTAATATCTATCGGTTCATTATAACATATTTTACATGACATACATATTTCATTTTTTTTATCTTTTAATTTATATTCAAGTGCATCTATTCTTTCACTTAGATTTAAAACCATCGTATGATGCATTTTTTTTAGATCAAGAATTTTATTTATATGATTTATTTTATTTTCCATATTTTCACGTACTTTAATCGTAAAAACTGTATTTAATGAATTATAGGCTTTATGGGATAAATTTAACTTGTTATTTAAGTAATTAATATCTCTTTTAAAATTACTTACTTCTGTTTTAAGGTCCAGATTTTCATCTATTTGTTCTTCTAATAATAAAGCATTTTTTATGTATTTTTCATATGAAAAGCTATTTTTTATTATAGTGTTTTTATTAAGTGAATCAATAACACTATTTAGATTAATAATAGTATTTGAAAAATTAGTATTTATAAGAGTGAAATTTTTTATTATCCTATCTTTCTCTTCTATAAGTTTACATAAATTATTAACAACATCATCTTTACTTAGGGTATCTATATTTTCATTTAATAAGTTATTATTTGGATATAATATAGAACCTTCACTTTCACTATTAGATGAATCTGATAAATTCGTATTCATATAATTTACATTATATTATTTAAAATTTCGAGATTTTAATTTTAAATAAATTTGATGTAATATATTTATTTGTTATAACTTAAAGACTTTATTTATATTATATATTAACAATGACTAATATTAACGAAGATATTGATAATTTTGGTAATAATTTACCTATAGAACCAGAGGTTAATTCATTTGATGAATTAGAAATTGACGAAAAAATACTAAGAGGAATATATTCAATGGGATTTGAATATCCTTCAGTAATACAGAGGAAAGCAATTCCTAATATGTTATTAAATAATGATTTAATAGCACAGGCACAATCAGGAACTGGTAAAACTGCTACATTTTTAATAAGTGCTCTTAACAAAATAGATTTAGAATTAAAAAAACCACAAGTATTAGTTTTATGCCCAAGTAGGGAATTAGCCCAACAAATATATTTTAATTTTAATGGATTAAATAATTTTTTGAAGGCTAATGGTTCACTTATTATAGGTGGAACAATTGTAGAAGATAATTTTAGAGAGTTAGATAATGGAGCACAATTTATAATAGGTACCCCTGGACGTATTTATGATATGATGAAACGATATGTACTTAAAACTGATCATTTAAGGTGTTTTATATTAGATGAAGCAGATGAGATGTTATCACGTGGATTCAAAGACCAAATATATGAAATCTTTCAATTTATTCCTAAAGAAAGTCAAATATGTATATTTAGTGCTACTATGCCAAATCAAGCATTAGATATAACTGAAAAATTTATGAGAAATCCGAGAAAAATTTTAGTAAAAGCAGAAGAAATTACTTTAGAAGGTATTAAACAATTTTATCTGGGAGTTCAACATGAAAATTGGAAATTAGCCACACTTTATGATTTGTATGAACGTTTAAGTTTTAAACAAACAATAATTTTCACTAATTCTAAACGAAAAGCAGAATGGCTAAAAGAAAAATTAGAGGCTGAGAAATTTACTATTTCATGTATACATGCTGGTTTATCTCAAGTACAAAGAGATAAAACTATGAAAGATTTTAGACTTGGTTCAACAAGAATATTGATTGCTACAGATATTATATCAAGAGGAATTGATATTCAACAAGTAGAGATAGTAATAAACTATGATATTCCCAGACATATTGAAACATATATTCATAGAATAGGTAGAAGTGGAAGATTTGGTCGTAAAGGATATGCTATTAATTTTGTTACTGAAAGAGAATTTGGTCAATTAGAACGAATTCAAAAATATTATTCTACAATGATTGAAAATCTACCCGAGAATATTAAGGATATAATCATCTAACTTGTAAATAAAATTTATTTTTTATTTATAAATTAGTTAATAAAAATGCTAAAACTATTTGACAACAACATAATATTCTTAAAATAGCACTTTTAGGTGATATATCACCATAACCAATTGTAAAATGAGTTACAACTGTATAATAAAGGGTTGAACCATAATCCTGAAATCTTTCATCTTCATCGTCACCGACAAGATTACCTTTTGATAAAGCATAATATAAAATGGAAAATACTATAATAACTACGGCATGGTATTGAAAGTTTACGTTTTTCTTCATTAATTCGTTGAAAAATGCTAATGACATAATATAATATTTATATAGATTTTATAATTTATTAAATTAATAAATTTTTTTTAATTATTTCTATATAATAAATGGGAATATATAAAAATTTAGATCAAGAAAAAGTATATAATTCAGTTGTTAAAATAGTCACTACATCAGTTATTTTAGACCTAACAATACCATATAATATAAAAAATCAAACACAATCAGTTGGGGCTGGATTTTTTATAGATGATAAAGCACATATTTTAACTGCCGCTCATGTAGTAGAAAATGCTGTAGAAATATGGGTAAAAATTCCTAAAAAAGGACAAAAAATCTTTAAGGCAGAAATAATTTCAGTCTATCCTGACTTTGATATAGGAATTATAAAAATTAAGGAAGGATATAAAAATGAAAATTATTTAAATTTGGGGGATTCAGATAAACTTAGTCTTAGAGAACAGGTATTTACAATTGGTTATCCAAACGATCCTAAATATCCCATTGTTACATCTGGAACTATTTCAGGTACTAGAAGTGACTATATACAAACAGATACACCCGTTAATCCAGGTAATTCAGGTGGTCCTTTACTTAACGAATCAAACGAGGTTGTTGGTATAACATCTGCTGTTTTAGCTAATAGTGAAGATAGCAGTTTAATAATACCTATTAATATAGCTAAAGTCAATATGGAATCAATGATATCATCTAAACAAAAAATTATTCATAAAAATGTTTTAGGGGTTTTGCTTGTAAATGGAACCGACAACTATAAAGAACTTTATGGTGGAAAAGATGAATGTAAAGAGGGTATTATAGTTAAAAGAGTTATTAAAAGTTCACCTTTGGAAGGTTTGTTAAATGATGGAGATGTTATTTGTTCATTTTTTAATGGAAGTGACACTTATAAATTGGATTATTTTGGCGAAACATCTGTACAATGGGAAACAGGAAAAGTTCCATTAGATCATCTTGTTAAACGTTGTATTCCAAGACAAGAAGTAGGTATGAGTGTTTGGAGTATTAAGGATAATAAACAAAAAGATATTAAATTTAATCTCAAAACATTTGATGAAATATATCCAGTTAAAAGAATATTTCCACATTTAGATAAAATTGATTATGAAGTGTTTGCTGGTATGATTGTTATGAATCTATCTCTTAATCATCTACTTCTTCCTCAATTTGCTCATCTCGTATATATAGTGAAAAACGAAGAGATTTTTAAACCTCAATTACTTATTACACATGTATTTCCAAATTCTAAAATAGGAGAATATGATACAATTTCAGCATATTCATTAATTAGTAAAATCAATAATATTAAAGTTTCTAGTTTAAAAGAATTTAGAAAAGCAATTAAAAACCCTATTTCTAAAAATGGTAAGACTTTTATAACTATAGAGACTGATAATAAAAATAAGGTTATTTTAAACACAGATGAATTAGTTAAACAAGAAAAAGAGCTGGTATCTATGTATAAATATTCACCTTCGGGATTAATGGAATCAATTAAGAATATATTTACAAGTTAATTAAGTTTTATAATATAAATTATTATATAATAATAATATATATGTTAGAAAGAATTCAATCACTATTTGATAGTTTAGATAGAAAACAATTAATAGCTCTTGCTATTATTTCTATAGTATGTATTTGTGTAATGGGATATTATCTTTATAATTGTATGTACCCCAAAACTGAAAATTTTGAAGAATATAATGAAGAATTTGACCCCACGGAAAATTTAGCTATGGAAGTATCTGAAGATTTTGCTAATAATGCCGTACATATGAGAATGTTTCATGTTCCATGGTGTGGATATTGTAAAACAGCTAAACCCGTATTTAAGGATTTTCAAGATGAAATGAATGGAAAAACTGTTAATGGAAGAAAAGTAAATGTTGAAATGATAGATTGTGAAGATAAAGCGAATGAGGGTATAGTTAAACAATTCGAATCAGAAATAAAAGGATATCCTACAATCATTTTAACTAAAGATGGTGAAAATATTCATTATAATGGTGAAAGAGAATCAAAATCTAACTTTATAGAATATATAAAAGAAATGTTAAACTAAAAATAATTAATTTATAAACATTTTATAAATTATTTAGTATTTATTGACCAAATGTGAGTGTTGAGCTTAAATGTTCAACACCTTTATTACCTCCTCTCATGTCTTCCGAATTTTGACTATCATTTAATGGATAATAAACGGTTCCTTGTTTTTGAGCATCATGGTCAGCATATGTATTACAATTAGCAACAGGTGGTCCATTAGCGGAAAAACCCTCTGTTGTAACTACATTACTTACAACATTTCCTAATTTTCCTAATATCTCTGTACTTTGTAATATGTTCATAGTAACTACAAATATTATACTTATTGTTAAAGCACCTACAAAATCTTTATGAGACATGTATGCTACAAGGAATAATACTACTCCTCTAAATACAGCATTATTAAATAATCCTCTTATTGTAGGTGGTAAACCTATATGTAATCTTGGTCCATACATTGCTAAAAATATACTTAATATGGAAAATAAGAATGTATTTTCAACTAAAATGTTAGGATTAAATAAACCTTGAAGTGTATTTACAATTTCTACCATTATATAATACATTTATAAAATTTTTTCCCTAAACTCTTTTATTTATTATATTATCTATATTTTTGTCTATATTTATCTTTCTCAAAATAATAGATAATATTAAGACTAAAATCATACTGTAAGTTATATCTTTACTATAATAAAAATACAAAAATCCTATAAAACTACTTATTATTATCTGCCATTTATTTTCTCCCATATTTACAAGCATTTTAATATATAATATAGTTATTTAATTTAAATACAATCTTTCAATTTTTGAAAAATGAGTATTACAATAAGGACATATATTATTTTCTACTCTATTTATACAATCTTTACAATATGTATGTCCACAATCTATAAATACATTTTTTTCATTTTGGTGACATATATTACATATGTATTTACTTCTAATATATTCTTTTTCATTTATCTCTTTTACTAAATTAAACAGATTATAATTAAAATTGAGTTTTTCTTTAATTTCAATTAATTCACTATTGTTTTTTTCAATTAAGTATGTCAATCTTTCTTTATATTCATCAAAAAATTCATCATTTTCTTTTAAATCTATATTTAGTATTTCACCACTTTTTTCTAGAATATTTTTTAAATCATTATTTTTTTTTTCTATATTATGTATAATATTATCATAATTAGTTTGTTCATTTTTCAATTTTTCTATTAATTTGGTGACACTATTATTCATATTAACTAAATCCTCTAATTCATAATCATAAACATTCTTAGTATACTTTTTAAATTTATTATTTTCTAACATTTCAAGAGTTGAAAATTTAGTAAAATTTCTATTATTAGATGTTTGAAGAAACAAATCCTCTAGATTACGTATTTTATTAAATATTTCAAACTTTATTTGAGAGATACTTAAATCTTTAGTATTAGTTTCATTATTATATCTAATTAATTGTTCATTAGATAAAGTATTATCAAAATCAGGAAACGCTAAATTCAATTCCGTCATTATAACTAAAATAATTTCAATATCTTTAAGTAAACAGTATATTTAAAAATATTTATTTTATATAATAATTAATCCTCTTTTACTTCAGATATTTCGAGTTTTATTTCTTGCTCATTTTCACTTTTTTTATTTTCATGTTCGTTTTCCGCAGTTTCTCCTATATTTTTAGTTATTGCTTTACACATTTTATCTAAATCATTTATATTATCTTTTGCAGCAGAAATATTTATATCTACATCTTTTATAGCCTCTACTAATGAACTATCTATATCTTTTATTTGACTTTCATCTATTTCAGGTATTTCAATTACCTCTTCTTCTATTGGTTCTGATTTAAAAGGTAATTTTGATATAACTGGTAAAGACGGTAATCTATTTAATCTCGGACCAGGACTTAGCTGTTTATTTTCAGATTCTTGTCTTATTTCTAAAGATTGAGTTTTATAAGATGCTATTTTCTCTTCTAAATGTTTTATATCTTCATTATACTTTTTTGTATGATTGTCATATATATCAAAATCTTTATTATTTACTTTAGGTGATAAATCAGTTGAACTTTCATCAGAAATTTGTCTAGTAATTTCATCTATAAAACTTTTATTATCTATTTCTTGAGTTAATTCATTTAATATTAATGATGTACTCTTTTTAGAATTTAGTGTAGATTCATCAAAGCGAATATCATGTTTTACCCTACTATGTAATATTCTCAAAGATGTCAAGAATTTTTTGAAATAACTATTATGTAATGTTACAAAAAAATTCATACAATCAGTAAATAATTTATTCTTGTTTCTAATTGCTGCCAGATTGCTTTTAAATGACAGTACAAAACTATTTATATTAAGTCCTGCTTCTTGTTGATTTTCATAATATTCTAATCTATTTTCTTCATTACTACAAAAATCTTCAATTACAATTAAAGTATTAACTAAATCCTGATATAACATTGTTAATACATCAAAATCATATTCTCTATAAATTTTAAGAGTATCGTATATAGGATATTGAGAATAACTTCTTACAGCATCCTTAATATTAATATCTTCAATATTTTCATTTACATATGTTTTTATAATTTTAGATAATTTATAATAATCAAAATAAATTCTATTCATAATCATTTTATATAAAATATCTAGATTATCATATTCTTTTCGTAGAAGGATTTTTTGAAAATTGAATGAATCTAATCCTACAATAAAATTAATGTCTTTATTATCTTTTATTAATTTATTGTGAATTTCTTGTAATTTTTTTATTTTTATATCTAAACTATTAAATAATTGAATAGAAACCTCCCTTGATTCTTTTATTTCACTAAAGAGTTTCTTAATTTTATCAAAATCCTCTTTACTCATTAAATAATATATATATACTTTTTAAAACTATATAAAGAACTATTAACAATTAATTAATAAAAAAAAATGAGTATTGAAGACCAAAATATTGAGGAAGAAATAAACGATGAAGTAATAACTAAATCTATGAAAGATGCCAAATGGCAACCACAACATACTAAAATATTAATTGATTGGGCTGATAAAGCCATGTGTTACAGATGGTTACACACAAAATGTACACATAAATATACATTAGCAAATGCGTGGTTTACTATTCCTGTTATCATTATTTCTACATTAACAGGGGTAGGAAATTTTGCTCAAGAAAGATTTCCAGAGGATATAAGACAAATTGCTGTAATTACAATAGGTGGTTTTAATATTCTTGCGGGTATTATTACAACTATTCAACAATTCTTAAAAATAACAGAGCAGATGGAGGGACATCGAATAGCAGGTATACATTGGGGTAAATTTTATAGAAATATAAAGGTAGAATTATGTAAAAGTCCTGAAGAAAGAATTAATGTTGTTCAAATGATGAAAGTATGTAAAGAAGAATTTGATCGATTGATGGAAAGTAGTCCTGATATCGACGAGGAAGTGATAAAAATATTTAAGAATAATTTTAAGAGTTCTGAAGAATTCAAAAAGATATCAAAACCAGAAATATGTGATGAATTAGTAAGTATGAGTAAATTTACATTTGACGAAAAAGATTTAGCTTTATCTAGACAAGAGATGGAGAGATATAGAAAGAAAAAGACATTAATGGCTAATACTCAAAAATTAACAAATTATATTAAAAATTTCAATGAGGTTCAAGGTAGAGAACCTAGTAGAGATGAGATTATAGATCATTTTGACGACATTTTAAGTGAAGATGAGTTAAATGATGTATTGAATACATATGATTCAAAAAAGAGTGATGGTATTAAAATAAATGTAGAAATGGCTAGTGTTGTAACTTAAAGTATATTATAGAATTTTTATATAATATATTTTATTACAATTTAAATGTGTTTTCTTTTACGTAATTAACGAAGTTTTCATTTTCTATTCTTATTTCTCTAGGACACATTTGTTCATTTTGATTATTTGCGAGTCCTCTATCACATTCTTTCCAATCCCATTCTTGTCCTCTTTGTAATCGATTCCATGTTTGAAAGCCATCATCACCTAGTGTAGTTAATCCATATCTTCTTATATCAATTTGTTCATCTCTATCATTTCCATCACATTTCTTTAACCAACATGTATTTTCTTCATATGGAGTCTTTCTATAAACAAATGCCTTACAATTAGTTCCTTCAGCTATACATTTATCTCTACATTCACTTAATGTACTTTTTGATGCTTTACCAATATTACAACCTTGATCAGTTATTAATAGATGTTTCTTTTCAAATAGTTTATTATGTTTAAAGCATAAAGATGGATCTATTTCACCACTTAATCTTAATTTATATTCTAATTCTAAAGCATCTTTAGTGTCTTTTACCCTTTCATCAATTCTTTTAATACTTTCTTCTTTTTGTTTCTTTAATTTTTCTTCTAATATTTTTATTCTACTATCTGCGGTCTTTTCTAATAATAGTAGTTTAGCTTTTGCGGCTTGTTCCATTTGTTCTCTATATTCTAACTCTCTTTCTTTTTCTTTTTCACGTTTAGCCGCTTCCATTTGTTCTTTAAGTTTAGCCTTTGCTTTATTATCAGCCTCTATTCTTGCTCTTTCAGCATCTAAAATTTTCTGTCTATTAGCTGCCGCAGCCTCTGCCGCCTTTCTTGCCATAGATGCTGCTTCTCTCGCTACTTTTTCTAATTCTCTTGCTATTTTTATTTTTTCTGCCCTATCCTTTAAAGAAGCTTTTGCTACGTCTTCTTTTGCTTTTAATGCTCTTGCTTCTTCTCTTTTTACTTTTTCAGCTAAAGCTTTTGCTTCAGTTTCTTTACGTGCCTTTTCAGCGGCTGCTAATAGAGCTTTTTTAGTTGCTTCCTCCTTTTCTTTCATGACTTTCATTAACTCTTCTTTTTCCTTAGCAGCTTTTTCTCTGGCTGCTTTAAGTGCTGCTGCTGCGGCGGCTTTTTCTATTTCTCTTTTATCTTTTTCCTGTTTTGCTAATAATGCTAATTCGGCATCCCTCTTTTTCTTTTCCTGAGCAGCCTTTAATTCAGCTCTTAATCTGGCTGCCTCTAGCTCTTGTTTTAATTTTTTATCTGATGCTTCTTTAGCCAATTTTTGTGTATTTTTACATTGTTTATCTGCTTTGTCTTGTGCTTCTTTTCTTGCTATACGTGATTTCTCTTCAGCATCTTTTTTGGCTTTTGCGAGAGCTATGGCTAATGCGGCATCTGATTGTACTTTAGCTCTATCTAATACATCCTTTTTGGCTTTTGCTACAGCGGCATCTATACGTGCTTGTCTTTCTGCTTCCAGTTTTTTTCTGGCTTCTTCTGCTTTTCTTTTTGCCTCTTCTTCCCTTCTTTTTATTTCTTCGGCACTTATCATTTGTGTTATTATTACTTTTCCATGACCACTATTTACTCCACTCTCATTTATTTGACTATCGAGCTTTCCATTATTTTTTGAAGTTCCACCCAAACCTGTGTCACCATCGCGATCTCCTCCTCCTCCGCCTATCCACCCACCACCACCTCCACCATCATTATAGCCTTCACCACCTCCACCTCCAAACCCACCGTAACCAGTACCACCACCAGACGCACCCTTTCCGCCCTGCGCCCCGTTTTTAAATGCCATCGCTATCGTTCCATCTTTATGAAGACCAATATTTCCATTTTCAGTATATCCAGCTGCCCTATTTCCTTCTCCTTTTTGACGTACATTCCAAGGAGATGCTCCAGCTTTCAATCCGTTAGATTTCCCGCCGGGAGGTCGCACCCCACCCCCACCTCCTCCGCCAGCAACTATTAGAGCAGAGGGAGAATTGTTCTCTAGGATTTTAACTATATAAGTTCCACCTCCACCTCCACCTGCCGCCCCCTGGCTGTATATTTCAGCTCCCCCGGTTTGTCCAACTACAATTTTTAGTATTTCATTTTTTTTTAAATCGAAAATACCTACAGCTTTTGCTCCCAATCCAGCATTTTTACTACCTCCGCCCTGTGCTCCATATGCTTCTATTTTGTATTTTCCAGTAACAGGAACTTTCCATTCCTGAATACCTCTTTTTGTAATATTAACCTTATCTTTTAGATTGCTTTCCCTATACGCGGCATCAATTTGGGCTTTTGTAGGTCCCAATCTTCCAGTCGCTCCTGCGTTGGTAAAAGTATATGTATTAATTACATTATCATCTTTTTTTTTACAAACTTTACTATAACTTCCATCATTTTTAGCACCTGAATTATTATTAAAATGAGGTGCCCAATCACCTTTAGATTGAAGTGAACAACCAGGAGGAACCCAACCCCAATCACCTGCTTGTAAGACACGTCCCATTGTTTTTCCAGAAGGAAGAAGAGATTTTCCTATTGTAGAACATTCATCTTTTGATACAGATTCATACCCAGTTGGACATTCATTTTTACCCTCCTCGTGAAGTAAATATTTTGGGGGTGATGCTCCTTTGGGATTAGCAACATATTTATCATAGGCTTTTCTGAGAGCAGGATTACTTTCTTTTACACATCCTACACCTTCAATATAATAATTAGATGAAGGATAAACTGGAGGCACACCATTAGGTAAACCTTGTGAACGTTGTTGTCCAGTATTTATATATGACCATCCATTACATGTTTTACTACCGACCTTTTTATTTTTTGCTTCTGTTTTCCATTCTGAAAAACTTAAAACTTTATTAGCATAAAAATTCTCCTGGATTTTATTATTTTTCTTAAAATAATGTATAATCATAATGACAAACAATAAAACTAACAATAATTTCATTACTATAGAAGTATTTACATGATTTAAATTTAAATTATCAAATAACTTCATTCTATTAATATAATAAAATAAAATATTATTAATTAATTTTATTATATATTATTTTAATAAAGTTCATCACTATCCTCAATATTTAATTCTAAAGGACACATCTCTTGATTATCAGTATTTGCCTTTCTACCATCACATTCTTTCCAATTCCATTCTTGTCCTTGTTGTAATCTATTCCATGTTTGAAAACCATCATCCCCATCTGTTTTTAATCCATATCTTCTAACATCTAATCTATGATTTGTTTCAAAACCGTCACAACTCTTTAACCAACATGTATTTTCTTTAAATGGATTTTTTCTATAAACAAAACCTTTACAATTTCCTCCCTCATCAAGACATCTCTTTCTACATTCTAACAAATCAGAACTGGAAGGTTTACTTAAACTACAGCCCTGATCAGTAATCATTATATTTTTTTTCTCAAATAATTCATTTTTCTTAAAACATGTTGATTGATCTATAAGTGCCTTTTTCCTACTCTCAAAATCTTTTTCAAATTTATCTCTTTTCTCTTTTAGTTTTTCATCAATTCTCATTTTGGTTATTGCCTCTTGTCTTTTTATTTTGTCTTGAATAAGTCTAATTTTGTTTTCTGTCTTTTTTTGAACAAAATCTATTTTTGCTTGAGCGGCTGCTTGTTCTGTTTCTTTTCTAACAAGTTCTAATGCTCTTTGTTTAGCTCTCTCGAAAGCATCATTTCTCATTTTTTCTTTTATCTTAGCCTGTCTTTCAGCCTCTTTAGCAAGTCTTTGGGCATCAAGTATTTTTTGTTTATTAGCAAATGCCTCATCAGCTGCCTTTCTTGCTTGAATAGCAGACTCTCTTGCCGTATCATGTAGTAATTTTGCTATTCTTATTTTTTCTTGTCTTTCTTTGATTGATACCTTTACAATCTCTTCGCGTGCCTTTTTTGCTCTTTCCTCTTCTCTTTTACTTCTTTCAGCTAATGCTTTCGCTTCTGCTTCTTTAGTTGCCTTATCTTCCGCCGCTTTTATAGCTAATTTACTTGCCTCTTCTTTTTGTTTTATAAGTTTTTTATATTCTTCTTTTTCCTTTTCTGCCTTTTTCTTAGCATCATTAGCCGCCGCTGATGCGGCTACTTTCTCTAATTCTCTCTTGTTTCTTTCTTCTGCTAATTTAGCTACATATTCCTTGTCCCTTTTTTCTTTTATTTGTGCGGCTTTTAATTCTGCTTTTAATTTAGCGGCTTCCAATCTTTCTTTAAGTTTTTTTTCTGCTTGGAGTCTTGCCATTTCTCTATTTTTTTTACATATTTTATCTGCTTTAGCTTTTGCCTCCCTTCTTGCTTGTTCTGCTAATTCTAAGGCTTTCATCCTTTCTTTATCCATAGCCTTATCTAAATCATATTGAGCCTGTTTTTCTCCTTTTACTTTTGCTTCTGCTTGTGCTTTTTTAACAGCATCCTCAATTAGTTTTTTTTCTCTTGCTAACCTTTCTGCCTCTTCTTTTTTTCGTTTTTCTTCCTCTTCATCTCTTATTATAGTTATGATAACCTTACCATGACCTGTATTTGTTCCGTCAGTTCCGCTTGTTTTTTTACCAGAATTAAATGAATAGGCATGATTTGCTCCATAATGATTTCTTCCAGCTTCTCCATTACCTCCAGTATAACCTCCTCCTCCCGGTGAACCATCAGAATATTGTGAACCACCGCCTCCAAAACCTCCTTCACTGTTACTAGGACTTCCTCCTACTAATCCTTTTTTAAATGATTTACCACCTTGTGACGCCCCACCATTTGTACCATCACCTGAAAATCCTCCACCACCACCTGCTCTTTCATTTGAGTAATTTGCTTCACCTCTACCTCCATTTCCTGAACCGCTTGTCTTCGATAGACCATTTCCTCCATAACCCCACAGATTATTATACGGAGAACCGGCACCACCAGCAGCAATGACTAGAATATCTTTTTCTTTTGCGGCGTCGGGACTATTGAGTATTTTCTTTACAACAAAAGTACCACCGCCTCCACCACCACCTTCACTTCTACTAACAGGTTGTTGACCAACAGCAATATATAAAACCTCGTCCCTATTCAGATTAAATTCACCTTTTATATATGCCCCCTTTCCAGGTTTAGACCTAATATTATTTGGTTTATTGAAACCACCTTGTGCTCCATATGCTTCTATTTTATATAAACCATCGATGGGAACTTTCCATTCTTGATATCCTCTTAAATTTACTACCACTTTTTTATTTAAATTTGTTGCTGAATAGGCATTATCTACTTGTGCTTGTGTAGGACCATTTCTTCCACTACCACCAGCATTTGTAAATGTATATACGTCACCTATGCCAGATGTATTTTTAAAATCTTCCAATACACTTCTATCTTTTTTTAGTAACAAAAACAAAAGTATTAATAATAGAATAGGACATATAATCTTAAACATATTGAATATATATTCCCTATTTATAATATTTAGTAAATTCATTATATTATAATAATATATTAAATTTATTTAGTTAAATTCTATAACATAAAATTATTTAATTTATAAAAATCCTTCCTTAACGTTTGAATCACCATAATCCGGTAATTCTTCCTCTTCTCCAGTTGTTTCTTCTTCTGCTACTGGAAAATAAATATCATCTTCTTCTTCAGCCACTGGTTGGTCTAATTGATTTGCCTTTGGACATAAATTACTATTAATTGAATTAGCATACTCTCTTGCTCTATCATCCCAATTCCATCCTTGTCCATCTTGTACTTTATGGTATGTTTGAAATTGGTAATCCTTATCTCCTGTTTGTAAGCCATATCTTCCTATATCACTTCTATTATTATTATCATGACCATCACAAGAACTTAACCAACAATTATTGCCTTTATAATCATGTTTTCTATATCTAAATGCTTTACATTTTACACCCTCATCAGAACATTTAGCAGCACATTGTTCTATATTATCTACAGAATATCCATTTCCTAAAGAACAACCTTGATCAGTAATTATTTTATTATCTCTATTTAATGTTCTGGAGTAGATATAACAACCGTTTTGGTCAATATAATTATCCTTTTCTTCCTGTTTTTTCATTCTTTCCATCTCACGTTCTAGTTTTTCTTTTTCATCTGCTAATGCCCTTTCTCTTAAACCAGCATCTAACCTAGCTTTTCTTAATAATTCATCCATTTTATCTTGGTCTCTTTTAGCTTGGTCATATAAACTTTGTGAATCTTTTAATAAAGTTCCATATTTCTTTTCAGCTTCAGCCGATTCTTTGGCATATATATCCTTTTCTGCTTTAAGACTAGCAGCATATCTGGAAGCTCTTTCTTTTCTAATTTTGGCATTCGCTTCTTCAACCGACTTTCTCTTATTTTCTATTTCAGCTATTTTAAGATCATTTTCCTTTTGTTGTTGTTCCCTGAATTTTCTATTTGCTTCCTTAACAGCCTTAATTTGTTCAAGTTTAGCTTGTAATAATTTGTTACTTTCCTCATTAGCCTTTTTCATTGCTTTATCAGCTACTTCTTTTAACCTTTTAGCATGTTCAATAGCTAAGCTTTTCTTTTTACCATCAAATGACTTTATAGCATCAATTGCCGCTTGTGCTAATTTCTTTTCTCTTTCAGCTATTTTTTTAGCCTGTTCTTCATTAAGTTTTGCTTGGGATAGAATTTCCTCCTTATTTGCCTTTTCAGCTGATGCTATTCTTGCTTTAGCAACTGCTTCTTCCAATTTCTTTTGGAAAGCCTCCTTAGCTACCTTAGCACGGGCTGCTGCTAATTTTGCTAATCTTTCTTTTTCTGCTTGTAGTCTTGCTTCCTGTCTAGCCTTTTCCTCTTCAGCAGCTTTTCTTGCTCTCTCAGCAGCTAATCGTGCCGCTTCTTTTCTAGCTCTTTCTGCCTCTTCTTGTTTTTTGTGGGCGCAACTCTTATATCCTTGTTTTTTACAATATTCCTCTCTCATTTTTGTTCTACAATCTACATAACCAGCTGATTTACAAGCCTCTTCATTTGCCTTATGAGCACAATTATTATATCCAGCTGCTCTACATGCTAATTCTTTAGTTTTGTGAGCACAATTATTATAACCTAAACGTTTACATGCCATTTCTGTGTTATAATGGGCGCAGTTTCTATAACCTCTTTGTCTACACCACTTTTCCCTACAACTGGGATATCCTGCTTTTTGACAAGCCTTTTCAGCACAATTTGGATATCCTTCTTTTTTACATGCGTCTTCCTTGGCTTTATGTGCGCAATCTCTATATCCTGCTTTTTTACAAGCCAATTCTTTTTCCATAGTTTCACAATCTTTATAGCCTTTTTCTTTACATTTGGATTCTTTTAACCATGTATTACAGTCTTTATATCCCATTTTTTTACATATTTCCTCTTTCTGTTTAGCAACACAACTATCAAATCCAGAACTTTTACATGAAGCATTTTTATCCTCAATTAATTTTTTACAACTAGGCTTACCCATCTTTATACAATCTTTTTCAACATACCCCTCTAACTTTATGGTTACTCTTCCAAATGCTATTTTATAATTTTTAGAACTATTACGATACCTACTATCCAAAAATCCTGGGGAATTTATGTATTCAGTATTGTATCCACCTTTAAGATTGCCAACTTCAATTATTGATTCCCCTATTACTGAATCTCCTGTTAATCCTGACCTTGTTGTACCATACCCTCCATTATATCCACCCCCTCCCGCACCAAAGTTAGCAGCCCATAATTTATTCCCTGCGTATACTCCCTGTCCTCCACCAAATCCACCATCAGCCGCATTTACAGATTTACCTCCCATACCACCATTTTTAAATGATTTAGCAGCAACCAGACCCTTATCTTTCATAAAGTCTAAACCATCAAAACTAAAGCCTGCTGCTCCACCTTTCCAATTTGAAAGCACTTGTTTTTCTTCTTTATTACCTATTTTATAAAGATTTCCTTTATAATATGATGAATTCCATGGAAATCGGTAGTAATAAATACTACCTGAACTTGAACCAGCACTGATTAATAATATTTCTTGATTGCCATTTTTTTCTCTTACTACAAATGAACCACCGGCTCCTCCTGTACTTTTAAAATTCATTTTGTTGGTTTTATCCAAGATCCAATTCGGAGGTTGTCCAACAAGAATTTGTATTTTTTCATTTTTATTTAATTTTACTAAACCTTTTATTGCTCTTCCTCCTCCAGAACTGGATCTACTAGAAGGTGCATTGGCACCTAAACACTCAATACTGTAAATTCCTGTTTCCGGAACTATCCATGTCTGTATACCATTATTAACAGTAACATTCTTGTATGCCATGTTTGGTTTATCAGTTTTAATTACAGTTTTTTTATAGGCTTCATCTATTTCTGCTTGTGTAGGACCCTCTCTTCCCATTTTTCCTCCACTTGTGAATTCATATTCTGGACCATCTTGTATTTTATGTACTTTTCCTACAGCATAGGTTAGTATATAAGTTTGATGATCACCAGTAAATATGTTCTTAACATTTTCAATATCTAATTTTTTGAATTTTTCATGAAAGTGTAGTCCACTACCAAGAGCAGGTCCTGTTCCTTGTGTATAGACTTCATTATTAGTTGTAAGAGCTACAACATGCGTTTTACCAACCTCTATTTTTTTTACACTACTTACACCCTCATGTTTTATTAATGAGAATTGTTTGTTAATATAACCTAAAAAGTATACATTTCCATCTTTTTTTAGTACTTCTATATTAAATCCATACCCAGTTGATTTAATATCTTTTACATCACTACTTATCTTTTGTAATTTAGGTAATTCATCTTTTAATAACTTGTCTGAATTATATATCCATAAATTATCACTTTTATCAACATAGAATAAATTAGTTCTGGTAACTCTGACTTTTTTAGCATCTGATATATTTGGAATCATTTTCCAACTACTAGTATAACAATATTTTAATCCTTCGCTAGACTTATTTCCAAAAATGTTTTTACTATCTTTATTCCTCCTATTATCGTAAAATCCAAAACTAAATGGTTCACATTCCGATCGATATGGATATTTATCACCCTTATAGAAAATACCACCCTTTAAAAATATATTTCCATTTTTGTTTACATATGCCATAAGCTCAAAATTCTGATTGAGTGCCGCTTTTAGTATATCAATATCAACGACATTTCTTATCATTCTTTGATAATAAGCTCCACTATACTCATACAATATATTATTTCTTAGATACAATTGTGCGTAACTTTTAACCCTACCCCACCATGAGTTAACTGATACAAGATATTTATCATTAGTACTATCATTTAATTGATCAGCCTTTATATAATTATGCATACGTCTATTTGAGAGTTCTTTACTAGTATATCTACTTCCGCTTATGTTAGACAAAGCATTATTTCCCTCCTTTATAAATTGTATACCCTGGTCATTTGAAGATGTTATATATTGAACTCCATCAAGTCCTAAATCCTGTAATTTAGGTATTGCTGCGGTTTGAGTATCAGGATAAAGATAAAATTCTTTATTAATTTTTCCACTTCTATCAAAAAACGATTCATTTGAATAGTTATTACCAGAACCATATACATTTCCTCTTCCATCACATACATATGATACACTTTTAAAAAAGGTATTAACAAAGTAGGCATTTGATGCTGGCGTTATTAAATTTGTGCTGATTAAAGCCCCGTTCCTCAGTCCATTATTAATTTGTGTTTTTCTAGAAAAATATTTTTCGTTACTTGAAATAGTCCAATTATAATTTCTTCCCATACCTAAAACTCCATGTGAAAAGTTACCATAGACTTTTACTCTTTTATATCTGTCTCTTAAAACAACATGCTGCATACTAATACCTAATATTTCACAGCCCTGGTCTGATCTCCAACCACCTCTCAACAGTAACTTAGGTGTTGTAATAAAAACTCCTCCATAACCTAATTGATAATAATTATTCCTTCCACACCCATAGATATGATTTCCTACTTTAAATATTGTATGGTACATATCAACATGTATTTCTTTAACCCTGGTATGATCTATTTTTACTTTTACCCAGCTTGTAAATAGTCCATTTTCATCAGCATTATAATAATGATATCCAGCCTGCGATTTCGAATGCCATCCCCAAAAGGTTGTAATATATTTCCTCTGGTTCCTGTCATATTTTTTTCTATCTGGACCAACTCCCATATTTCCTTCATAATTGTTTCCTTGACCATAGACTCCATCTTTTGTTTTTATTATAACGATACTGGTTGAACAACCAAAGTCTAATACACCCTCTTTTACCTTGACAAAATTATCCCTGTATTTTTTGTATAAATTTTCATTATATTTTACATAAGTATTAGCATCCCCCCTTAAATACAAATCGCCTTTTTTATCTAAAACTAAGACCTTTCCTTGTGCCATTTTTATTTTAATAATATCATTTATTGGTATTTTTGATGCAGTTCTTTTAGTATCTTCCTTTCCTGCCCTTTTAAGAAAATATCCTTCATTATTGTTTGTAAGTACAGTTATCATAGAATCAAAACTACGATCAATTGAATATTGTTCACAATCAAAATCCTTTACATTTTCATATATTTTTGAAAGAGTTTGTTTTCTTTCCTTACCTTTTTGATAATTAGCGTAAATATAAAGATTATTATCATTTTTAAGCATAACTAACCCCCCCCACGTCAAAAATTTTATTTTTTTTACACCGCTAAATTCAGGAATTCTGATCCAATTATAAACAGTATTTGGTTTATTATTTATCATATTTCCTAATAATGGATAACTACCTAAATGATTCCTAAAGTTTGTTCCTGCTCCATATACCTTTGTTATGCTTGAAAGGTCTCTTTTATCAAGAGCTTGTTCATTATATTTTGGCTTGAATTGTGTAAACTCTTCAATATCATTATTCGAACGATATTTTCTTATTAGATAGATAATAAATACTATTAATACAACTAAAAATATAATCTTACATATATTGATTGTATTAAAACTATCTAACTTTAAAAAATTTATTATGTTAGAAAATAGTTCCATTTATAATATTAAAATATTTAAATTTTAAACATTTTAACATTTAAATCTGTTTATTTCATCATTAAATCTTTCATAGTCGAACCAGATGTCGAATTACTCCACGAAGTTATTGTATGTTCGCCTCTTCCAGTACAACCTTTTATACATTTTATTCCAAAATGATTACTATTATTTATTTTTCTGGCTGTATATTCTGATTTTCTCCCAGATAAAACTACTACATCAATTTTAGTATTAATTGGTAAGTTATTATTCTTAAAATAGTCTGATATGTGTTTCCATACTTTTCTATAAAAAATACCACCGGTGTTTCCAGCACAAGCATTACATTTATTATACCATTGATAATCTGAACCCCAATGTTCATTGGTATTAATTTCTATTTTATGTTGTTTTTTACATACTTTTCTATAGCCAGAATTTTTATCTAATGTAGACATATTAGCACCAGTTCCGGTTCCGTAATGGGGTGCCCAGTCTCCTTGAGATTGGAGTGAACAACCAGAAGGAACCCAACCCCAACCACCCACTTGTAAAGGACGTCCCATTTTTTTTCCAGAAGGAAGTAGAGATTTTCCTACTGTATAACATTCATCTCTTGATACAGATTCATATCCAGTAGGACATTCAAGTTTGCTTGCTTCATGGAGTAAATATAGTGGGGTTGATTCTTTTGGAGTATTAGGTTTAGATGCTCCCGGGATAGGAGTTGATTTTGCTACTTGAGATTGTAAATTTGTTATTTCTTTCTTATTTTTAAGAATTATGTTTCTATATTTTTGTATATTCTTTTCATTATATTGAACATACCTATTCAACCTATCAACCTTTTTATTTCTTTCCATCATTTTTTTTTCATTGATTATATTTCTTTCATATTTCTTAATAGTATTATTTAAATCCTGTATTTTTTTATTTATACTAAGTTCATCAGATGCTCCAGAACCTCCTGAGATAGAAGCTGCTTTAGGTTTTGCTTTTTCTGTTGCTTGTTCTTTTGGTTTGGCTTCCATTTCCTTTCTTTCATTTTCCTTTATTTTTTTGGCTTCCATTTCCTTTCTTTCATTTTCCTTTATTTTTTTGGCTTCCATTTCCTTTCTTTCAGTTTCCTTTGTTTTTTTGGCTTCATTTGCTTTCTTTTTTAATTTTTCCTTAGCTATTTCAATTGCTTTTTGTCTTAATGCTTCTTTTGTTTCCTTGGCTTCTTTTTCCTCTGCCTCTTTTTTTGCTTTTATTTCTATTTCCTTTTTAGCCTTCTCTAATGCTATTTTTTTTGCTTTTTCGGTTGCTTGTTGTTTTATTTTGGCTTCCAATTCTTTTCTTTCAGTTTCTTTTATTTTTTTAGCATCTATTTCATCAGCTATTTTTTTATTAACAACATCTAATTCTACAATTGTATCATATTCTTCTTCTTCAACTACATTATCTAACATTTCTTGTTCTAACTCTTTTTGTTTCTCAGCTCTTTCATTATCTTCTATTTGACCTACCATAGGACAAAGACTATAACTTTCATAGTTAGCCTCTTGTCTGTCTTTTTGTTGCCAATGCCATCCTTGACCCTCTTGTAATCTATGCCATGTTTGGAATTGATAATATTTGTCTCCAGATTTAAGGTTGTATGCTCCTAGATTAGCAACATGTTTGTTTTTACTACCATCACACTTCTTTAACCAACAATTATTTCCTCTAAATGGATTTTTTCTATAAACAAATGCTTTACATTCATCTCCTAATTTTGTACATTTATTACTACATTCTTCTAATGTATCTGCTCTTGATGGTTTACCAATTCTACAAGCCTGGTCAGATATAATCTGATTACCTCTATTTATTTTTGTAGAATATCTATAGCATGTATTTGGGTTTATACTTTCTCTTCTCTCTCTTTCTAATCTTGCCTCTTTCATTTTCTTTTCTTCTAGAGCCTCTAATCTTTTTCTTTCGGCAATTTTTTC
>Ga0208624_1000314_pt1 | contig 25199 bp, 26 predicted proteins | sample Knorr_S23_td_DCM_FD_185607 | JGI IMG/M metagenome (GOLD analysis project Ga0208624, IMG submission 185607) | Marine microbial communities from Southern Atlantic Ocean transect - Knorr_S23_td_DCM_ad_71m_LV_A (SPAdes) (version 2) | ecosystem: Environmental > Aquatic > Marine > Oceanic | place... | reverse complement strand
ACGGTCGTGACGTCGCCACAGGCGTAGACACCGGCGACCGACGTTCGGCATTTATCATCAATGATAATTTCGCCCTGCCGGGTCACCTCTACCAATTCTGAAACACACTGACTATTGGGCAACAGCCCGATCTGGACGAAGACCCCTTCTAAATTCCTAAAATCTTCCTCATCTGTGTCCCGATGCTGGAACCGGATGCAGCTAACCTTGCCACTTGTTGCCTCAATCGCTGACGTCGCAACATTGGTCAACACCTCTATGTTGCGACGTTTGTTGATCTGATCTATCAACACTTTGTCCGCTTTAATATTTGGCAGAAACTCGAAAACAGTGACGCGTCGTACGATACTAGCTAGATCAAGTGCTGCCTCAATACCGGAATTCCCACCCCCGATTACCGCGACATCCTTGCCTTTAAAGAATGGACCATCGCAGTGAGGGCAGTAAGCGACGCCTTTGCCAACGTTCTCTTTTTCACCAGGTATACCTAGTTCTCTCCAACGTGCGCCCGTCGCAACAATCAAAGTTCGGGTGAGAATAGTTTCGCCGGTGCTCAACACCACGTTCTTGATGTCGCCCTCGTCCCTCACCTCTGAAACACTGACGTGCTCTTTTAGTGTGATCTCATAGTCACTCATATGCTGATGTAGTGCGCCGACCAGTTCAGGCCCGGTTGTCTGTGGGATGGATATCAGGTTTTCGATGCCCATAGTGTCTTTGACTTGACCACCAAACCGCTCTGCAACAATGGACACCCGAATGCCCTTCCTGGCGGCGTAAATTGCCGCACTGACACCCGCTGGTCCACCGCCAATAACGGTCACATCCTGGATCGGCAATTCGATAAATGTTTCTGCTGATCGCATTCCACGAGGGAATTGTTGCTGGAGCTTTTCTACGAGGCCAGCGGGTTCTGCACGACCGGTGCTAAATAACTCGCCATTCAGATGAATCGTCGGGACACCCTGAATGTCACGAGCCTCAACGATGTCCTGGAATAGACCACCATCAATCATTTCGCTGCGAATGCGAGGATTCAGCAACGCGAACTGGTGGAGTGCCTGAACAACGTCTGGACAGTTATGACAGTCAAGGCTCACGAACATCTCGAAGTAAAGGTCTTCCTCAATACTCGCGATGAATTTCTGCACAGCATCGTCGAGTTTGATGTCCGTGCCGCCTGCGCGGAGCATTGCTAGGATTAGCGAGTTGAACTCATGCCCGCCCGGGATACCAGAAAATTCGATGCCGGTCGGTTCACCGCCCGCCGCAAGAGCAAAACTCACGGCGCTGCGTAGACCAATATCGCGCTCCTCGAATGACAAACGTTCCGAGACTGAGCAAACGTCTCTCAGAAACGAGATCAGTTCCTCGCGTTTGTCATGTCGTCCGAGTTGGAGAATAAACGAAACATCCTTCGTCATTCTCTGCGCATATCCTTTCAATGCTGTAAGAATATCTTGTGAGATCACGGCCAACCCCTCGAACTTCGGAGCTTTACATCAAGCTAGATCTTGCCAACGAGGTCCAGTGAAGGTTCTAACGTTTGCTCCCCCTCTTTCCAAGCTGCTGGACAGACCTCACCTGGGTGTTCTCGAACGTATTGAGCTGCCTTGACCTTGCGCACCAGGTCTTCCGCATCACGGCCAATCCCTTCCGCAGTGATTTCCATCGCCTGAATGATGCCGTCTGGATCGACTATAAAAGTCGCTCGGTCCGCAAGACCCATTCCAGGTCGCATCACATCGAAGTTATTAGTGATCTCGCCGGTAGGATCGCCCACCATCGCGTACTTTATCTTTGCGATAGTTTCCGAGGCATCGTGCCAGGCTTTATGCACAAAGTGTGTATCAGTGGATACCGAAAATATCTCCACACCACGTGACTGGAGCTCCTCATAGTGATCGGCAACATCACCGAGCTCAGTAGGGCAGACAAACGTAAAATCCGCGGGATAGAAAACGAATACTGCCCATTTACCCTCGATGTCCTTTTCGCTGACCTCGATGAATTCGCCATCTTTGAAAGCCTGCGCCGTGAACGGTTGTATCTGCGTATTGATCAGCGCCATAACGCTGTCCTCCTAGTTGATGGTGTTTAGAAAACAAAACACTAGGCGGATCATTCGAGACCGGAAATCAGTTTATCTCGAACATAGTATTCGTTTTTTCCGAACCATCGACGAGGCACTGTCGCATATCAAGAAGCCGTTCACGCAACAGAACCTTCAGGTGTTCAATGTTATGAAGACCGGGATAATTAGTGCGTACGGCGAATGCCAGTGATCTATGTGGCCCTTCTTCGTTGAGTCGGGCAAAAGACAAGTCCGGGTTATTGGCTACCAAATGTGGTAACGCGATCTCCGGTACCAGCGTCGAGCCAAATCTTCCCATCACCAGTTGGATCAGAGTGCTCAAACTGGTGCCTCGGGTACTGACACGTTCCTCGCTGCTCAAACCGCAGACGGCGAGAGCATGATCTTTTAGACAATGCCCCTCGTTCAGAAGCATCAGGCGTGAAAGCTCTATCCTTTCCAAATCTATAAAACCGCCAACAACATCTGCGTCGTCACGGTGCACTACATAGTAGAAGTCCTCATCCCAAAAGGGAAAGGTCAGCAATCCAGAACAATCGTACGGCAATGCAACAATAGCGGTATCCAATTGGCCCGCCAGTACACGATCAACCAAGGGCCGTGACTGATCCTCGTCAATCGTCAGTTGCAAATTCGGATGACTATCTTCTAGGGTTGGGAGAATGACCGGTAAAAGATAGGGCGCGATTGTAGGAATGACTCCGATGGACATGGGTCCGCTCAGAGGAGTCCTCACCTGATCAACTAGTGACACCAGGTCCGCGGCATCCGTTACTATTCCGCGGGCTTTGGCTAACATGACCTTGCCCATGCCGGTAACGAGAACACGCCTGTTGTCCCGCTCAAACACTTTGAATCCCAATAGACGTTCCATTTCCGTGATCGAACTGCTTAAAGCTGATTGGGATAAAGCGCAGGACTCAGCGGCCTTTCTGAAGCTAGCTTGCTCCGCGACCGCCAGCGCGTGACGCATCTGTTTGAGTGTGATCATATCAGAGCGCATTGCGCAGGCGGCGCCAATCACCAGCCAATTTCATCGGACACCTTCCAACGTGTTCGTCAGAATTAGCCACATGCCTAGGGACGTATTGCTTCGATGGGGGTTTGGAGACATATATTTTAGTGATGTCCCTCTCTACTTGACTGTGACAAATCTATCTATCAGTTGATCTATTGCTTCGACCGCAGCGTCCTGACGATAGTTGTTACCCGAAAACTCATTGGCCATACCAAAGAGCGACATCATCATTACTTCATCATCGATTCTGGTGGCCACGTGAATACGATCATGCGACTCAAAAAGCTGTTGCCAAGTAGCACGCACATCTGACCAAAAAGCGTTTGTGTCCCTCCAGTATTGATCGCCTGCGGTAAAGTCAAAATCCTGAATACGTTCGTAGCGGTTAAAGCCGGCTTCACGCGCAACGACGGAATATTCTGAAGCAACATAACCCTCGTCATCGACTATGACCTTCATATTGTCTTCTTCGTGGATCCACCCTGTCGGTGTGATCGTGTGACGATTGATACCGATCAGCACGTCATAGTCACTACGAACGCTGGATTCTCGTCTCGGCAATGGACGCCAGGTCTCTTCACTTTCCCAACTCGAGTGATTAGACACATGTTGCCAGCGACCCCAGCTTTCATATCGAGGTGAATCATCGACCTGCGAGACAGTCTGGCTCCACGTCCCCCTAGACTCCCTTTTCGTCAGTCGCTTACGTTCCCAAACACGGTGCCCACGATACCTATGGATATCCCTATCCTGATAGCGCCAGTCCTGACGCCAGTGTTTGACTACCATGGGCGCTGACAAGCTACCGTCCTCCTGTTGGAAGTACATAACTAGAACATGCTGTAGGGATATGAAGTCGCCCGTGTCAGCGATGACATAAACATACTCCGTACCCCAAGATTGATAGGGACGCCTGCGTTCATACGGGGTTACGAAAGCAACAGTTTCCAGAAAATCAAAACTTGCACGGTATGGACCGGCCATTGCGAGAATAGCCCTACGATCGAGTTCGTACTTATCGATATCCGTTGCCTGAAGACTTTGAAACTGCGTATCGTCTGTATCCAACGTAGTCGATGGACCCTGGCTCGTACCGCCACGCGGTTTCATTTCATCTGCCGTTGTATAGGGCCAACTGTACGTGAATCTTAGTGCTTGTTCTTCGACATGCGCTGAAATGGCACTGCCATGTTCATTCCCTAGAGCATTAAGAGATACCAAGACTATGATCACCGATAGTACGGTTTTGTCTCGCACGCCCATTACTTTGTTCAACCCTGGCAGGCGGTGAGATCCGCAGGATTATCGGACGTTGCGTGTGTGCCGGACTGAACCACGTCGGCCAGTCGCCAAAGGATGGTTGCCGCTGCCACCGCACCTTCGGCAGCCACCAGCCTGCTTACCGCCAAATTCAGTAACGCGTTGTCAAATCGCGCTCGCACTGCTGGTCCATTCTCTTCTAAGATGTCCGGAATCATCCGGTCCAACACTTGCATTGCGATTTCTGTATGAACCACATCCGGGTCAATAGAGACTGTCATAACTAAATTCCTTATTCGATGCGTGCAATCTTGTGTACTTCTGCAGTAGTCAGGTTATGAAGGCGAAATAAATTCAAGTTTGCCTGTAAGAGATTAAGTGCAAGATGCCCGGCTGTCTCGCAGAAGACTCTCGCTAGACGGGGCTGAACAATGGATACCGACATCTGGCGCGCTTCCCCCATTTTCTCCAACTGCATATAGCGAACCGTCTTCACGAACTGTAATTCGTCGTCGCTCACCCATTCGCAACGAATGCAACGGACATCTATTGGTCTCACAGCGGAGGTCGCAATCAAGCACATACACTCATCCAAGTAAGCCAATGCTGAGTTAGCACCGTAGGTTGCGAAAATAGGTTCCAACATATGTTGAACGCTTTCTTTCTGACGGGTCGCATTACTCCATATCCGCACAGAGCTAATTAGTAGCTGAGCTTCATCGCTATAACTTCCAATCGCGTGTCTGGTACGTTCACAGTGTTCGCTCATAGAGGGCTCGAACAGGCGCAAATAATTAGAATAATGATAGTGATTCGTATTTACAATATCTACAGGTTGGTGCGCGTGCGGCGCCCTGTATAGGTTTCATGAGGGGCTTACGGTAGGCATATTTGTTCCCTTGAAGGAGTGCAAAGAGCAGCAAATCCAGCACCACCAACCGTTATGAGAATCTGGTCCTGTAAGGCCTACAAGATCGGAACGGTCGACTCCTTCGTCCAAACAGGTTCAACGGTATTTACTTTCAAGACGCCTCTATTGCACTTTAAATTAACCGGCGTAACGGTTCTATTATCGGACATTCTGCGTGGAGTGCGGTGGCCGCATCTGTAATGGCAAACGCAAGATCAGTTTCAGCCGGGCGTTTGCCGGTCAACTGGTGGAACCCGTGAGGTAGAAGAGAGCCCTTGGTTAGTGTCGCTTATGCAATATGGTCTTGGGTGTCTTGTTCAACACTGCGGTCGTGTGGAACTAACCGCGACCCCGTATATCCGTGCATAAACCAAGAGTCTGCAGGGTGTGACCGTACTAAATGTTAAACATGTGATCGGTAAAGATCGTTCAGAAAATGGCGGAGAGAGAGGGATTCGAACCCTCGATGAGCTATCAACCCATACTCCCTTAGCAGGGGAGCGCCTTCAGCCACTCGGCCACCTCTCCGGAGACGCGCATTATAACCAAATCATCGATGGAGTCCGATGGTATTGATTCCCCTGAAATGAGCTATTGACTCCAATCGCTACATAGAACCCATATGTCGTCTTTATGAAGATTTCATAATGAAGAATTAGTGCTCGTCCAGGCTCTATGGAATGAAAAACCTCTAACGACGGGACAGATTATCTATCGCGATACTTCACATCACGAAATCCGGATCGAGGAACGTGACAAAAGAAGATCAAAAGAACTTGTTGTTTCGAGTTCGCTGCAAGTCGGGCCAGCCCGACGAGGTGATCACTGAACGGCGTGTCAATCCAGATCGTGGTGAAGGTGTAACTTGGCTTGAGTACGAGAAGGGCAATAATCCTTGGGAACGATCCAAACACGCGTTAGGTCACCAACGGAATGAATGGCGAGGTATGCAGGCCGTTGTGACAGATGCGTTCGAGCATTCATTTCTGCGATCATCGTTGATGCGACGGGGTTGAGGTTGTCCATCGATCGCTCCTATTGGGTTGCAGCAGTAATCTGACTCGGGCAAGGATGCCATTGTTGTGTGTGTAAGTTGCGTGCGCTGTCAATTGAGCGAGATCGGTATGGGGCTGACTGGATGCTACCGGACCTACCTAGTCAACTTGGAGGAGTGTCATGGCCAACTGGAAGTTGGCCACGCGCTGATCAACCACGCCGCGATCGGTGGGATACCTGCGTCGATCGTGCGGTATACATCCCTCGTTGATGGAATCGCAGATCGAGACTGATCGTATCTCGGGTGTTATCTCGCAGCTATAGAATCTCAAAACGCGGTGAGCTGCCTGACGGCCAATGGACAGTCGATGCATCGCCGACCTCAATCGAGGTGGTTGTCATAGAACGGGGTCAATCAAATCGCTAGTTTTCGGCCCGTCCGTCAGGTCAGGTCGCAGAAGGGTCGGTCACCACTAACAGTCACTCGCCTGAGCACACGAGCATGCGGAAAATAGTCACTGGCGGCGTAATGCTGCACGGCGCGGTTGTCCCAGAATGCGACAGAGCCTTCCTCCCATTGGAAACGGCAGATGTACTCAGGTCGGTTGTGCTGCAAAAGTAACAATCGAACGATGTCACGAGATTCGTCCTCGGGCAACGCCTCGCCTGTGCGTGTGTCATACAGGGACTCATGTCGCAGAAAACCACCATGGATGAACAATGACCGTTTGCCGGTCTCCGGGTGTGTTCTACATAACGGGTGGTCAACCCCAAAGGGAATGTCCTGTTTGATCTGATCTACTAGTTCATCCGGTAATTGGCTGCGAGGCCCTCCGCCCATGAACACTCGGTAATCGTTGACACCATGGAGGTACGGCAGTCGTTCTTTCAATGCGGGAGGTAAGCCCTGGTAACACGCATGCGAATCTGAAAACAGTGTGTCGCCGCCATGGGGAGGGACCTTAATACACTGGGCGATGGACCCGAGAGACGGTTCCTCCATCCAGGTCACATCGGTGTGCCAGCTGTTTTCGGTACCTGGTGACTGTTTGCCGTGTCGAATTTCCAGGATATAGGGATTGTCACCTGGCGGTCCGAACGGAAACGCATCGAGATCGCCAAACATCCTGCCGAAGTTCACTTGTTGCTCTTCGCTCATGTGCTGATCACGGAAACCAATGATCTTGCGTTCGAGCAGCGTGTCTCTAATGAACTTGACCTGTTCTTCTGAAAGATCCGATTTTAGATCGATGTCGTGGATGATCGTGCCAATCGTCGTGCCCAGGTGCTCAAACCGGTAACGAAAGGCATCGGCGCGTGACTGCAGGTCGTCAGAGACAGGCTGGTTACCCATGGCCTCGTACTCGAGTGCCACTCCCAAACCAGATCGGTTCCCATCATGGAACAGGTCCTCACGAGCGGGCGGTGGAGAGCTTTCCCAGGCCATCTTGGCAGCAGCCTTACGGGCGGCTGTGAGCTTTTCAGCTGTTCGGATGGCGTGTTCGTTGTAGTCGCGTTTCTCGGCGGTACTCCCGGCAGATGCGCTCATGAGGGTTCCTCTTTCGATGGTCTAGATACTTTAGGTGGGGCATCATACCGTAGCCTTCCATCTTCTGTGCAAACACGAAAATCACGAAAAACCAAGCTGCGAATCTTGTCGTTAAACGCGGTCACGGAGGAGTATGTTCCGAGTAACGATCTGACAGGACGGGCAGCGATATTGTTGTTTCTTTCCGGCGCGCGTGGATCCGGCAAGACGACTGTAATTCGGGGGCTGAAGAAGAAGCCCCGGCTTATGGATCCATGATTTTGATGACAGTGGGGTCCCTCACGACGCCGATACCCGTTAATAGCAACCGGTCATTGATACGGCAGGCAACAAAAAGATCGAGCAGACTGTGAACCTGGTCGCACCCTGGATTGAGAAACAGGTCAAGCGGAGTAATCAGAATACAACAGCCGTAACGCATCCAGATCAGGATGATATGTTGTCGGCAGACGACAGCTGACGTGTTCACCGCTGACAGGGCATTCGAACCCCAGTTCGGTTGCCACAAGCTGTAATCCAGCACTCACATCAAACGGCCTGGCATATCCGTATTGCCGATCTCCGACCACAGGATGGCCAAGTGTCGCAAGATGTCGTCGAATCTGATGTTTTCGTCCAGTGGTGATGCGAACGCGAACCAATGAGAAGTCCTGTGACGCCTGGACGGGGACCGCCTCCGAAAAGGCCTCCTTGTTGTCGATCGGCACATCAATACTCTGTGCCTCATTTAACCTGCCATATACGATCGCAAGGTACGCTTTGTGGACGCGGCGCGATTCAAACTGTGTGGCAAGCTGGTTGGCGGTCTGTCGATTGTAAGCCATCAACATCAGACCACAGGTAAACTGATCTAGCCTATGGACGAGATAGGTTTCGCGATGGGTCTGTAGTGTGACTCTTCGAGTCATCGCCAGGTGATCACAGAAGCGTGACCCCGTTGTCGGCATCCCCGACGGTTTGATCCAGACAGCCCACTGACCACCATCCTGATGGCACACGAGATCTGGCACTTCCTGTGCAAGCAGCGCTCGGTTGTAATGAATTGAAAGGCGATCGCCTTCGGAAACAGTCGTATTGGCGCGTCGAAGTCGCGAGGTGCGTTTCCCCTGTGTGCACCACACGGCACCTTTAGCCATGGCATCTTTGATCCTGCTTCGTGACAAACTGGTTTCTGCTGCGAGTATTGCGAGCGCGGAGCCAGGCGTGGTCACCGTCAGTGTGCGGTCAAAGTAGTCTTTTTTGAACGTCATGATCCGAAGGTCCAAGAGCAAACGTAGTTCCCTGAAGACACGCGGGCATTAGCTTATGCGCCAATCGTCTTGACCGTATCGTCTCCTGTTTGTAGCGTATGTTTTTGAGAGTGATACTACGATGGTGCGTGTAGTCGACGACAGTGCCTATCGGAATTCCGGTGCACATCATTCAAAAATGATCCAAATGTGTAAAGTTTGCGTCCACGCTTATTCAGGATTGGGTACAAAGCGCTTGGACTATTGAATAGACAACAGAAGGAACCACTATGAAAGAGTATTTAAAATTCTACATTGACGGTCAGTGGGTCGATCCCGAGTTGCCGGCCACGCTCGATGTCATCAATCCGGCGACTGAAGAAGCATGCGCGACGATCAGTATGGGATCAGCTACTGATGTCGAGAAGGCCGTTGCAGTAGCGAGCGCAGCTTTCCACAGCTTTTCCCAAACGTCGCCTTCAGAACGTGTTGAGTTGTTAGAGTCCATTTTGGGCGAATACCAGAAGCGATACAACGAGATTGCTGAAGCGATCACGATGGAAATGGGCGCGCCTTCATGGCTCTCTTCCGCGGCACAGGCGGCGACGGGACAGGGACATTTTGCGACGGTTACGGAGGTCCTGCGTCAGTATGCGTTCGAAGAGAAGAAAGGTGCCTATGTCATTCGAAAAGAACCTGTTGGGGTTTGTGGGTTGATCACACCCTGGAACTGGCCCATCAATCAGATCGCGACGAAGGTCGCACCTGCGATTGCAGCCGGCTGTACCATGGTCCTTAAACCCAGTGAGGTTGCACCTGTCAACGCAATGATTCTTGCTGAGATCCTGGACGCTGCCGGTGTACCAGCGGGAGTTTTCAATTTGGTGAATGGCGATGGGCAGACGGTGGGCGCAGCGCTCTCCTCGCACCCTGATATCGCGATGATGTCGTTCACGGGTTCCACGCGAGCGGGTATCGAGGTTGCGAAGGCCGCTGCACCGGGTGTCAAACGAGTCGCTCAGGAGCTCGGCGGGAAGTCGGCCAATATCATTTTGGAGGACGCGAATCTTTCGAAAGCAGTAGCTGGAGGCGTCACTCAGTGTTTCCAAAATTCAGGACAGTCGTGTAATGCTCCGACCAGAATGCTGGTACCCGAGTCACAACATGATGAAGCCTTGGAAATTGCTCGAGTCGCCGCTGAAGGTGTCACGGTAGGAGATCCTTCAGCCTCTGGGACGAATCTGGGTCCGGTGGTATCAGAGGTCCAATTTGATCGAATTCAGGCATTGATTCAGAAAGGGATCGACGAAGGAGCCACGTTGGTGGCTGGTGGTACGGGGCGCCCTGATGGTCTCAATGTCGGCTACTACGTCAAGCCGACAGTATTCGGAAACGTATCCAACGATATGACCATCGCACGGGAAGAGGTCTTTGGCCCGGTACTTTGTATCTTGCCGTATAGCAGCGAGGACGAAGCGATCAGTATTGCCAATGACAGTGACTATGGGCTCTCCGGCTATGTACAGTCGGGCGATGTGGCCCGAGCGATGTCGGTCGCATCGCAAATGAGAACGGGGAACGTTCATATCAATGGATCCGGTCCGGACTTCAACGCACCATTTGGCGGCTACAAACATTCGGGCAACGGACGTGAATGGGGGGAACTTGGTTTCGAGGAGTTTCTGGAGACAAAAGCTGTATTTGTGCCGCAGGTCTGATTGCGTTCAAATTCGAGCTTTTTGCAGATGCGCGAGACGAGCCGATGGACAAACTCTGTTCGGGATATGGACTGGTAGAGGGACAGGCCTATGATCAGAAGCGCCACGCGTTGTCGTACAGCGGCGTGCTGAACGGCGAGGTGTCTTCGGTGACCCGAGACGGTCATCTAATACCGGCGAGGCCTTGGCGGCATGGCGCTGCTCGCGCATGGCGGTGTGGTTGTCAGCGGTCGCAATGTTTTATGGAAGTCGTTTTCGACAGACATTGGTGGCGAAAACGCGATGCTGCTTGATCGTGATGAATCGGCGGGTAATGAAGTCTTCAACGATCCGACGACTGACGAATATGGACGCATCCGTATGGTTTGCAGCGGTCCAAGTATTGTTTTTGAAGACAGTCGTGATCCAGCATCCGGAGACCTATATCTGATTGATATCGACGGTAAGGGAAGGACCGGCATGGAGGATATTCGACTTACCAACGGACGCGCACTGTCTCCGGATGGCAAGACACTCTATCACTCGGATTCGACCAGGAGCGTTGTTAATCGCCATAAGATACATACGGATGGCGGTCGCGGTGCCCGGGCCTATGCTGAAGGCATCCGCGAATTAACTTTTGTAGAGATCCCCCAACCCATGTGCACAAGTTGCTGTTTTGGCAGTAATGACCTTAACGATCTCTACATCGACTCCGGTTCAAATGGTGGCGAATCAAACAGCGGTGCGGTCTACGTCGAACGACTGGATCATTGGGGACTGGTCGTCCACCCTGCGACCGTCCAACTTGAAGGCGGAACCTAGGCCTTGGCTGCCGTTATTTGGCTAAACGGCCGATTCCGCAGTCCCGAGACCGCCTCCGTGTCGGTCCTTGATCGCGGCTTCATGTTTGGCGATGGTGTCTACGAGGTAATTCCCGTTCGTGGTGGTCGACCGTTTCACCTGGAGGCTCATCTGTGTCGTCTTGAGGAGAGTCTCAAAGCGACACGAATAACGTCGACGCACAGTCGCGATGAGTGGCGTACTCTGATCATTGACATCCTCGCGAAGAGCGAGGAGGTAAACGCGCAGATCTATCTACAGATCACAAGGGGTGTTGCACCGTATCGAAGTCATGATGTCGGGTTGATGACCCCAACTGAACTACTGATGGTACAACCAGTATCAACAGAGTCGCTTGATCCTTTGACGCTGTCTGTCTGTGAGGATTACCGATGGCTGCGTGGAAAGATCAAGAGCACTAGTCTGATTGCAGCAACCCTGTTGCGCATCCAGGCACGGGAGCAGGGCGCGATGGATGCTGTGATGCATCGCGATGGCGTAGTGACGGAGTGCACGTCCTCAAACATCTTCGCTGTGTTTGGTGACAGTGTAGTCACGCCACCTGCAGATCAGCAGATCCTTCATGGGATTACTCGTTCTGAGGTTCTGCAACTGCCCGGACTCCCAGTCAGGATGGTTGAACGAACCCTTCCGCTTGAGGAGCTGTTAACTGCGGACGAGGTGTTTGTCACGAGCTCAAATCAGGCGGTTCGACCGGTGGTGAGTATCGATGAACATACCTTCAATACAACGGGATCCTGTACGGCACAGATCGCCGCAGCGTTTGAAGCGCTCATGGTGATGGACACGTAAGAATTGGTTTTAGATGTGCAGCAAAGATTCATGGAGAATTCGCTAGGCTGTGGCTGGCGCAGATGACTCGTTGAGGTTGGTTAGTCATACCCCTTCAACATCGCGTGGACACACACGAAAGAGTGTGATGATTAATGGCCTGAACCAATTTCGACTATTGACCGTATTACGGGGTGGTAGGCCGCGGATTCGAGTTCAGAATTATGTGGCAACAATCTATCCTCCACCGGCGACCAGGTATTTGGGGTCGACAAACACTGAGGCCCACCGATCTATGAGAATTAGACCAGGTATCAAGGCAGACCTTACCCTGGAAATCGTTAACATAGAGTCTGACTTCCAGAGCAAGAGGTTCGCGTCCGCATACTGAGCCACAACGTTGTCTCGCGTGGTTCCATGGGGGAAGGACGCAGCGAGGATGGCGTGGTTCGTTGAATTAGGCGCCTGAATTACGGATTTCGCATTCAACCTTTGGTGCGTGTGTTTCAGTTGGATCAGTGGAACAGGTGTTTTAAAGTCGGCGTCCCGGCCCGGTCACACAGCCGGTTCATTCACCGCTATAGCAGAGAAGCATATGTTGGCACGTACAGACCTCTGGTCACTTGAGCAATACGCAGAGCGGCGTAACACGTTTCGGGAGCAGGTGTTAGCTCACAAGAGAAATCGCCAGTTGCTCATTGGGGAGCATATTTTTCTGATTTTTGAGGATCGCATGACAATTCAATATCAGATCCAAGAGATGCTCAGAATCGAACGAGTATTCGAACCTGGTGCGATACAAGAGGAACTGGATGCCTATAACCCGCTGATACCTGACGGCGATAACTTTAAGTGTACATTGTTGATCCAGTATCCCGACGAGAACGAACGACGCGTGAGACTGCAGGAATTGAAGGGTGTTGAGGACGAGGTTTGGCTGCAGGTAGAGGGTATGAAGCAATGTATGCCGATCGCAGACGAGGACATTGAGCGTGAGAATGATGACAAAACCTCATCCGTGCACTTTTTGCGTTATCAACTGAGTCCCGCGGAAATTGGCGCACTAAAACAAGGCCGTAATCTGACAGCTGGCGTGAGCCATGATGCTTATCCCGTTGATGAGGTCATTGTGCCTGACCCCATTCGGGAAGCGCTTGTCGGTGACCTTCACTGAAGGTCCGGGAGACCCAGTACCGCGAGTATCTCGAATCACTCGAAATCCTCCTGAAAACAATCCCGAAATAGTGGACAATGTCGCGCCCTGCGAATTGAGGTCTCTTTTTGAGTAGTCAAACGTCGGCGCGCGCGCCGTCGTCAACGACCCTGTATCGGTCAGGGATGTTCCAGTCCCTAGCGATCCGCGATTTCCGTTATTTGTGGATGGGTAGTGTCTGCGCATCGTTTGCTATGCAGATGCAGATAGTTGCGCGTGGTTGGTTGATCTATGACATGACCAGTTCGCCGATGGCGCTCACCTGGGTCATGTTGTCGTTCATGCTGCCATCATTTCTGTTCTCACTTGGTGGCGGTGTGATCGCCGATCGCGCAAGAAAAAAATCCATCATGATTATTTCCCAGTCGCTTAATACAGCGGCGACGGTACTCTTGGCGTGGATTGTTGTGACTGACCAGGTCACATTCTGGCACTTCATCTACTTTGGTCTGTTTAACGGAACCGTGCTCGCGATCAGCATGCCAGCGCGAAGTTCAGTGACGCCGGAGATTGTCGGCGATGAAAATCTGGTCAATGCGATGGCACTGCAGAGTGCGACGTTCAACCTGGCTCGAATCCTTGGTCCGGTGTTGGCTGGTATCGTGATCGCAGTATTTGCTGCAGGTGACACTACATCAACGTTTGGCGTTGGCGTCGTTTTTTTCGTGATCTCGGCTTTGTATGCCATTTCCGTTCTGGCAACGACACTTTTACGTTACGAGGGCAAACCCCAACGTCAGGTGGAATCGACACCGATGGAGGATATCCGGGAAGGTTTCCGCTACATGCGTGATGAGAAAATTGTGCTCGGTTTGCTCATTATGGGGATGGTGCCGATGACCTTTGGTTACTCTGCCTCGTTTCTCCTTCCGGCTTTCAATCAAGATATTATCGGGGGTGGACCTGATGATCTGGGTTATCTCATGATGGGTATGGGTGTTGGCGCACTCGGTGGTTCGTTGATTTTAGCGCGAGCGGGTGATTTTGGCGGTAAGGGAAGGGTAATGTTTCTGGCGTCCTATGCGTGGGCGTTTGCGATGTTCGGATTCGCCTTGTCTGGATCTTTGGTGACCGCGCTGTTGATGGGAGCCGTCGTCGGGTTGTTCAGCGCAGTGTTTGGCTCCCTCAACATGACGGTTGTCCAACTGGCTGTGCGTGCTGAGATCAGAGGGCGTGTCATGAGTATCATGATGATGACTCACGGGCTGATGCCGCTGGGAACGTTGCCAGTGAGTGCGTTGGCTGAATATGTGGGCATCGAAGCAGCGTTGATGTTCGCGGCGGGAATGTTGCTGTTATCGATGATTATTCTCGGGTTCTGGATCCCGGAATTACGAAAAATCGACAAGGGGCATGGGTCACAGGTCAGCACAGTGTAGTGAACCGCCTCGGTGAGACTATCCCTGCTGCATCACCACTTCCTGATCGTTGGGCACATAGAAGTACGAGCCGGGGCGGAAATCGTACCCGAGATCACCAAGCAAGCGCCTTTGACGTGGTGTCACCTGTTGTTCAAGGGAGGGCACATCGTGATGGTCGTAAGAGCGCACCCACAACTGACAATAGTTGTATAGCAGAACTCGCCGGCTATGGTCCGACTCGTTACGCGCGGGACCATGCCACAGCGCATGCGGGAACAGATAGACGTCACCAGCGTTACCCATGAGTTGTGTCGCGCCGGTTGAATAGGGTGTCATGGTGCGGATCTTGTCGTCTGGTATCTGACGGTAGTGGCTCCCCGGGTACACCGTCAGATTCCCCGTGTTTTCTTCAGTCACGTCTGTGAGCAGGTACATGGCCTTCATGGCGATGGGCGGACAGTTTTCTGTGGGACGAATCATTCTCAAAGACTCACCACCATCCGTGTGGGTATATCCGGGAAATTTATCAGAGGGACGCCGAACGATGGCCTGGGTCATCGAAAGCAGCATATTGGGTCCCATAATCTCTAGGACATAGTCGAAAACCGGTTGGGCATCGATCAAGTCCACAAATGCCTGGTGATAGGACAAGAGATCACGTCGATCCATAAATCCATCAGGATCCAGATCTTTTGCATGATCAAACCAGGAATAGTGACCCATGGGCAGGGTAGGATCGTTATCCGGTTCGTAGCCAGGCAATGCACGAATGCGGTCAAGTTCTTCATTGAAGAACGCTACCTGGTCAGGTGACAGCACACCTTTCAGATGCAGGAGTCCGTCGGTGTGCCAGAGATGCTGTTCTTCTTCAGTCATCATGGTGTTGTTCCCCTTGTGGTGGCGGTATGCAATTGCTCAGTATACGTCGACTCAGCCACGCCCGATGAAGGGCATCTTGGTGGCCATGACGGTCATGAACTGGACGTTGGCATCGAGTGGCATCTCTGCCATATAGACGACAGCATTGGAGACGTTTTCTACCGCCATGGTCGGTTCAGGCATCAATTCGCCACTAGCCTGTGGTACACCGCCCCCCATCCGCGCGGTCATGGGGGTATACGCATTGCCGATATCGATCTGACCACAGGCAATGTTGTATTTCCGACCATCCAGAGATGTCGATTTCGTCAACCCTGTCATGGCATGTTTGGTCGCGGTGTAAGGGGCTGAGTTAGGACGCGGAACCTGCGCCGAAATCGAACCGTTATTGATAATGCGCCCACCCATGGGATCCTGAGCCTTCATCATGCGAAAGGCATGTTGTGTACAGACAAACGAGCCGGTGAGGTTGGTGTCGACAACGCTTTTCCATTCGTCGAGCGGCAGGTCCTCCAGAAGACCACTGGCACCTCGACCGGCATTGTTAAATAGCAGATCAAGTCTTCCGAAGCGATCTTCTGTTGCAGCGAAGAGACTTGCGATGGAATCTGCATCAGTGACATCCGTAGTGACGACCAGGGACTCTTTGGCCAGGTTGGCTGCAGTTTCCTGTAGAGGTTCTGTACGTCGACCGGATAGGACGATATTCCAGCCTTTGTCAGCCAATGCCTCGGCCGAGGCGCGACCGATGCCCGTACCGGCACCTGTAATGATGGCGACCTTCTCACTCATGTTCATATCCACGCTGCTTTTACGGGGCCGAGCATAAACTAGTGCTAACAGGCCGTCAGCATGTTCCACATGCCTGAAGTTGGTTCATTGAGGATAATTTAACAAATATTCCGCTACCCCAGGGTTAAGTCGAGCTTCCGAGAGAAAAAAACTGCACTGCATTTGCACGAGGAAGCATCAATTCAGGAGAAGGGCAGGATCAGTGATACGCTGGATGAATTTGAGGTTAGTGATGTCAGTATTGATGCGGAGATTGAAAGGCTTCAGGGCGAGAGTATCAGAGTGATAATGGCAAGAGTTGATGGCTCAGCGACGTGCTATTTGGTCGGGTTGCCGGCTAGACGTCAAAATCCGGGATGACAGACACGACACGTTCACGAATACCATTGACCATGGAACGCAGATAGTTTTGAGGTAAATCGTAGCGTGCCAGAAACCAGCCGATGTGATTCATGCTGCGAATCAACTGGAACAACGGGATCGACTCGAAGAACTCGGGACTCATGGAGCGGACTGACTGGTAGCCACGGATCAGTGCATCGGCTGCAATCCCGTGATGAGGTGAGTCGTGCGCGGGTAATGCCACGGCGAGATCAAACTGATACCAGCCGAAACCAGCATCATCAAAGTCGATCACCATAATCTCATCGTCGGTGGTCAGCACGTTATTGGCGTGCATATCCGCATGGATCATGCCGTAGGTATCCGATGATGTCGGCAATGTCTTCAGTCGACGGTGGATATGGTTCCGTAAGTCATTGAGGTATTCACTGTCTTCAGAGGTGTGACGAGAATCGTCCCAGAATCGCCCCCAGAAAGGTTGATCGCCCATGGTGCCCTCAGCATCGAATGCGTGCCGCACGAAGGTGTCATCAGGCTTGAAAGCCATGGCGGTCAGGTGCATACGTGCTGCGGTTGTACCGATCTGCTCGTACCAATGCGCCAGCTGACTGTTGTCGCTCGCCAGGACCTCGCTTAGGATCTGTCCGTCCTCCCAATCATAAAGACCTGCAAATCTTGATCCATCGGGTCCCTTTGCGATGGCGTAACCACTGTCATCCGAGGTTCGATGAGCGCATGGGACTTTGAGACCGGCTTCTGCCAAAGCCTGAATCCAGATGTGCTCTGCATCCAACTCGCTTCGGTTGTGGTAGCCCGGTCGGTGTAACCGGAGCACATACTGTCGGCCATCATCATCCCGAACGCGGAACACAAAGTTCTCTGACTCGGAGACAAATACCACGTCAATCCCAGCCTGTGTGGCGTCGATCCCCCATTCGGCGACAACGGCTTCAGCGGCCGACTGCCATGCGTGCGTCACTGACGTTAGTCCGGATTAATGTATCGGGGCGAACGCTCGTCGAAATTGGACTGTACTGCTTCGACCTGATTGTGTTCCCCTATCAGTCGTCCCTGAAGCGATGCCTCCAGACCAAGCCCCTCTTTGGGTGCGGCATGCCAGGTTTCCTCGAACAATTGTTTACCAAGCCGAATGGCGCTGGGGGACTTCCCGGCAATCTGTTCGGCCATGGCAATTGCATCTTCGAGCGGGTTGTCACAGACCTGGGTGACAATTCCCAAGGACGCCGCTTCGGTACCTTCGAAAATGCGACCTGTGAACGTAAGTTCCTTGGCGATGTCCAGGCGGACCAGATCACGCAGGGTTTGCGTAAGGCTGCAGTCTGGGATGAGTCCCCATTTAATTTCCATGACAGAGAAGCGCGCATCTGGGGCTGCGATCCGAATATCTGCTCCCATTGCGATCTGAAAACCACCACCAAAGGCAACGCCGTGAACGGCGGCAATTACGGGTACGGGGACCTGTTTCCATACCATACCGGGTTGTTGGGCGAGATTGCCTGGTGTTCGCCCGGTACTTTCGCGACGACTGTTTATAGGACCACCGTCGTCCTGACCCGCCATACCGCGAAACCCTGAGAAATCGAGGCCAGCGCAGAATCCGCGGCCGTTACCGGATAGCACAACCGCTCTGATGTCCTTGTCGTCAATGAGCGATTCGCCAGCCTCGGTGATGGCGTCAAACATCTCAGGTGATAGGGCATTGTATTTGTCAGCGCGATTAAGCCTTACATCGGCGACGCCCTCTTTGATATCGATGGTGACAAGATCGGTCATGCGTGAATTCCTCTGCTTTTGGGGTATGGCTCAGGTATTAATGGAGTTTATATACTACGAATAATTCGTCATGGGTACCGAAAGGAAGGCTTATAGCCTAATCGCGAATTTTTATAAGTTTATTAGCGTGGATGAAATCGTATTGAGATTCGTAAATGCTGATTACTATGGATGGGGACACTCTGGAAACTCTTTTTTACGAATTGAAGAATGGCAAACTCAAATGGTCGAATGCATTGAGCGAACCATGTGGGCCGTGCGATAGAAACGATAAACAATGATGGTAAGGGGCGATGACAGGGTGTCAAGAGATATTGAAAATCTAATGATCGAGCTGAAGAAAATAGGACTGATTAAAAGCAGAACAAAAGCCATTGCGGGTCCCCACGTAAGACCGTATCCGCGAAAATTCCAAAAAAAATAGCGAAAGAAAAAGAAAGATAAGGTAACTAGGCACGGCAGGAATCGAACCTGCATCTAAGACTTAGGAGGTCCTCGTTCTATCCGTTGAACTACGCACCCAGAATAAGAATTATAAGACGCCATCTTCCTAGTTGGTAGGCACCTGAGGAATAGGCAGGAGTGGATAGATAAGCCTCCTATTTCAAATTTTTTTAGTGTTGGTTACATCACATCGGTCATAAAGTTCTTTTCCAGTGGCATTATGTCTAGCGCCTAACCCAGGAGTCGCAGGTTCGACTCCTGCTTGGGGAGCCGTTTGTGCTGTTGAGCGGTTATGTTGACGAGTCGCCCATTCGAAATCCTTTAGGATATGGGATGTTTCGATGAGGATTTCATCTACGACTATCGGTTTGTACTTGAATTACAGCACGGCCTGCGCTGCTTCTTTGCCAAAAAAGTGATCAAGATGGCCAGCACACAAAATGTCATCGTGAGCCGGTTTTTCCTATATTCAGTTTCGGACGACCACCGGCTCAATGACGCGCCCCGGGGTGGTCACGGTAATCTTCAGGACAACCCGGCCTTCAAGTCCCCGCTCAAGACCTCGGATAGGGTAAAGGGTAAGCACCTGAACGACTGATAAATATTCGATTTCAGTCATTCTAGTAGATGATGATGTCAGACCAGCATCATGTGCCAGTGCCTTCGTCCTTTAGCCCCTTAGCCCGATGGGTCTATGCGAACCATCGGTTCCTGTGATGGGGGTTTCGGTGGCGGTGATTCTTGTATAGATGGCGTTTGAGGTTTCTTTTGCTGTGTCTGCGGTGCGGGCGCTCCCTTAAAATTGCCGAAATCAATCGCGGGTGGGGTGAGTACAAGCGTCCCAGCGATGAGCAAGCGCATTACATGGAACAAGGCGATTGTCATGGTCATTTCAAGAATAAGCAAGAGACCAGCACGAACGACGAACATACGGGCTACTACGCCAACAATATAAGTAAGGTGCGATGAAGTTCTTGTTAGTAAACGGTTCCGGGATCAAGTTGGGGCTCGCTAAATGCAATTGGTATGACGATGACCCCTCGTTCGTGGTATTTTCGCCGTCAAATTGGTTCTTCAAGGCGCGTCACCGGACGGAGGCAGAGTTATGAGTGAGTTCAAAGATAAAGTTGTTGTTGTCACTGGGGCTGGAGGCGGCCTCGGAAAGTCCCACGCATTGGAGTTTGCCCGTCGTGGCGCCAAGGTGGTGGTCAACGACCTGGGAGGCAGCGGTGACGGTCGTGGTGCCAGCGATATGGCTGATCTTGTCGTTGAGGAGATTCGAGCAGCGGGTGGCGTTGCTATCGCAAACAAGGCCAGCGTGTCAGATAAGGCTGGAGCAAAATCGATCATTGATGATACGGTTGCAGAGTTCGGAACGATCGATATTCTGATAAACAACGCCGGTATTCTGCGTGACAAGAGTTTCAAGAAGATGCCGCTTGAAGACTGGGATATTGTGATGGACGTCCATCTGAATGGCACCGCTTACGTGACACATGCCGCGTGGCCCATTATGTACGAGAACAACTATGGCCGCATTGTGATGACCAGTTCAACATCTGGCATCTACGGAAACTTCGGGCAAGCCAATTACGGTGCCGCCAAGATGGGCATGCTGGGGCTGATCAACGTGTTGTCGAAGGAAGGTGCCAGCAAGAATATTCGTGTCAACGGCCTATCACCAAACGCGGCAACACGTTTGATCGCCACAATCCCCGGTCGACAGGATCTTGACCCGGACAATCCAGCGCCTGAGGCCCATCCGAAGCTGGTGACACCGGCTGTACTCTTTATGGCGAGTGAGGATGCACCTAATGGCAAAGTAATTCAGGCAGGTGGCGGCCGCTTCTCGGTGTGCGCGGTATACAACAACGATGATGTTGAGCTAGGTCTGGACGTGACCTTCGAAGACTTACAGTCTCATCGAGACCAACTGCTTGATATGAGCAATGCGCAGGAAGGCTGGAACCTGATCCGGCGACATCGCGAGCAACAGCAAGAGTAGTCGCGGATCTTTAGCTGTCAATCTTGGCGAGTGTTTCCTGGGCATCTTCCATTTTGTCTTGGAAGTAAGGCAGCGTGGAATCGACTTGGCAGTTCGTTTGCTCTTTCGATGCTCGCTAGATCACCCCTCAGCTTGAGCATTTTAGGAGGCAAAATTCGTCAACAGAGACCCTCCGTTCACAGAATCCCTCTTTCGACCAACATCATCGGGGCGATATGATGATGCCTTGGTTGTCGATTATCGTTCCTGTATTGAACGAAGCTGCGAAGATCAATGGTCTGATATCAAGCATCCGCGGCGTCACAACGGAACCTGGGCTCGTCGAGATAATCGTCGTTGACGGGGGCAGTCAGGACGAAAGTGTCGTCCTCTCGGCTGGTGCGGATCAGGTATTGTTCTCTGAACCGGGAAGATCGTCACAGATGAACGTCGGTGCCAGGCACTCGCGAGGAGAAGTGCTCCTCTTCTTGCATGCAGATACTTACTTACCCGACATGGCAATTGACCATATCAAGGCTTGGGCGAGTGCAGGCGGGCAGTGGGGTGCATTCGAGGTCACCGTAGTTGGTCAATCACCGTGGTTGTCAGCCGTGTCAGCCGGTATCAATTTGCGATCACGCCTGACCGGCATTGTCACAGGAGATCAGGCAATGTTTGTCACCCGTAGAGTTTTTGATGAAGAAGGTGGCTTCGCAGGCATTGCGTTGATGGAGGACATCGAACTCAGTCACAGGCTTCGCAAGCGTTCATGGCCTTATCTAATTCGTGCGCCAGTACGCACGTCAGGTCGGCGCTGGGACGACAAAGGTGTATTCAAGACTATGCTGTTTATGTGGCGGTTGAGGCTCGCATATGCTCTGGGTCAAGATCCTTCAATTCTGGCTGAACGCTACTATCCTCGGCGCTCTATGAGATAACGTCGCGAAAGTAGTCCCTATGAATCAAACAGTTATTGTCTTCTGCAAACAACCTCATCCCGGACAGGTCAAGACTCGACTGGCGGCGCAGGTTGGCGACATCGAAGCCGCTGACATCGCATTGAAATTGGCGCACCGGACCATTGATGCTTGCCTCAAGCTTGGGGTGAGAGTTGAGGTGTGGCAAACCCCGCGCTTGGACGACACATTCGCGGCTCCAGGCATCGACGCGATTCGCTTACAGCGCAGGGGAGATCTTGGAGAACGAATGGGATACGCGATCGATGAAACCCTCAAGCGCTGTTCTTCAGTGGTCTTGATGGGGACTGATTGTCCTGGAATCGACTCGACATACGTCGTGCAGGCGTTTGCACGGCTCGAAGATTCTGATGCGGTCGTAAGTCCCGCCGAGGATGGCGGCTTTGGCTTGATCGGTATGAGACGATATCCCGAGGGTTTCTTCAGTGGGATCGAGTGGAGCACGCCACAGGTCTATCGAAAGGTCTGTGACCGACTTGATCTCTATTTCGAACAGTGGGAAAGGTTACCCTTGCTGTGGGATGTAGATCGACCGTTTGATCTGCTGCGGTATGAAGTGCTCGGAGAAGGCTAGCTCGCGTGATCCGTTTGCATCGCGCTGATCAAGGCGCAGATGGGACGACATCAATTAGATGATCCAGGAATGCCGTGAACTGCTGAGTACACCATCCGTTTCGATGTGGCGCACAGATGTCACCGACGAAAACATGGGATGCCTCATCACCACCTGGCGCAACCCGAATCAGACGCTTGACCGCAGAGCCCCAACTATTGTGTGCGGATATTGCGGCTGCAGGGTCGATGGTCGGATCGTTTTGCATGTACATGGTGGCAAGCGGGATGGTGATATTGGACAGGTCCTGATCTTGAACCCAGTCTACAACCTTCTGCATTTCGATCAGCGATGAAGCAGGCTGTCGGGTCGTCCAGAACTGACGTTGCTGCTCTGAGATGGGTGTCCATTCACGGTATCCGCCTGTCAGGAGTGGTACCCATGTGTGAGCCCAGGGCCAGGTCAGGAATCGGGCAAGGCGAGTCCGTACTCTATAATTTGGAGACAGATGTAGGAGTGCTGCGATCTGATCCGGGAACTGTTGCGCCAGCCAGATGGAGAAGGCGGAGCCAGTGGATGTTGCGACGATAATGACCTGATCTCCTAACTGCGTCGCTAACCTGAATTGAGTGTCAACAGAAGTAAGCCAATCTTCTGCAGACACTCGCATGCCTTCGGTACCACAGCCATGTCCCGCAATCCGAGATTGGAGAACATTAGCCCTATAGTGATCGGCGAGCTCTTGAGTAAGTGGCGCGGTCTCTAGCCAGGTGGCCGAAAAGCCATGCAAATAGAGAAATACCCATGGCGTTCGTGACGGTTGGTCTGGCTCGGCAAATACGATACGCGCTTCGGTTCCCGGGTTAGGCGCTGCTTCCTCCTCCTGTTGCGCCAGCCACTCACTGAGTTCAGACAAAGAGGTATCGACGGGCGTTTTGCTTTCTGTGACGGTGGCGTCCTCGAGACGGGGTTTGGGTCCGATCAAGAACAGGATGCATACACAGATGGTGAGCGCGAGTGTCAGCAGCATGAATCTCGTGTGTGATGGTGTTTCAAGATTGTTCCACCTTACCTGTGAGGAACTCGCAGGATCAAATTGAGAAATATGCTCGAGTACTGTCCCCGGGTGCAATTTGGTAAAACGCACGCTACTGTAAGTAGGATGAACACGAAAGAGATGACGGAACAGCAAGCACTGCTGACTGTTCGAGGTCTGACCTGTGAGCGTGGTGGCAACGAATTGTTCGCTGGTATGACGTTCTCGGTAAACAGTGGCGATCTAGTGCAGATTGAGGGCTCCAACGGCAGTGGAAAATCGACACTGCTCAGGTGTCTCTGCGGCTTTTATAAAGACTGGGAAGGCGAGATCAACTGGTACATTGATCATCATCCACTCTACATTGGACATAAAGCGGGTGTCTCTGCTGACTTGAGTATCGAGGAAAACCTGGCCTATTTACTTGCGCTACATGAGGTACCGCAATTGCCACAACTAATTGAAGGGGTTGTGGCAGACGCGGGTCTACTCGTCCACCTCAACCGAGCGGTGCGTGAACTTTCAGAAGGACAGAGAAAAAAGGTGAACCTCTGTCGATTGGGTCTGTTGCCCTCGCAAATATGGCTCCTTGACGAACCCTTCTCGTCGTTGGATGGTGTGGCGGTGGACTGGCTCATGTCGATGATTGAGGAACATCGCGCTAATGGTGGCAGCGTTGTCTACACCAGTCATCAGGCCATTAAGTTGGACCAGAAGCATGTGCGTCTGGCGGATTTTGTTTCCGAGACGATCGGAGCATGCACACCATGAGCCATCTATTGATGTCCTTCCTCAGGGACTTTCGCAGCTATCTGCGTCGACCTGGTGATCTGCTCGCGCCTCTCGTGTTTGGTTTTGTGGTGATCAGTTTGTTCCCATTGGGTATTGGTCCTGAACCCGCGCAGTTGTCTGTTCTCAGCCCCGGAATCATCTGGGTTGTATTACTCCTGGCTAGCCTGCTGAGTGTTCACTTGCTGTTCCAACGTGATGACGAAGAGGGGGTCCTGGAGCAGCAGATTCTGTCTCCAGCATCGCTGTACTTCGTCGTTTTGGGAAAGGTCGGCGCATACTGGATGATGACGGGTATGCCCCTGGTTTTGGTTTCACCGCTGATGGCCCAGATGATGTCTATGAGTGGTTCAGGAACCTTGGCACTGACACTGTCCCTACTGCTGGGCACACCGATTGTGTCTCTGTTGGGTGCGGTAGGCGCAAGCCTTACGATCGGTATCCGAGGTGGTGCTGTCCTGGTCACGATTTTGATTCTGCCGTTCTATATACCAATCCTTGTTCTAGGCACGGCGATGACAGAGGCAGGCCATTCAGGTGAGAGTATGGTTTTCCATGGTGCGCTACTCGCAGCCGCACTTAGTTTTGGCTGTGCATTCGCACCTCTGGCAGTGGCAGGCGCGCTCAGCGTTTCGGTGGAAAATTA
>Ga0208624_1000313_pt1 | contig 25200 bp, 15 predicted proteins | sample Knorr_S23_td_DCM_FD_185607 | JGI IMG/M metagenome (GOLD analysis project Ga0208624, IMG submission 185607) | Marine microbial communities from Southern Atlantic Ocean transect - Knorr_S23_td_DCM_ad_71m_LV_A (SPAdes) (version 2) | ecosystem: Environmental > Aquatic > Marine > Oceanic | place... | reverse complement strand
CGCCTACGAGGCTGCCCTCAATAAGCTCAAGACGGGCAAGGGCAACCTCATTGGCCGCGCGCAGAAGCTCGACGAGCTCGGCGCCAAGACCACCAAGAAGCTCCCCGGGCACCTCGTCGACGACGAGATCACCCCGCACGCCCCGCAAGAGCTCTTCCCGGAGACCGAAGCGAACGAGACGAAGACCGCTGACGCCTGAGCCTCAGCGCGACCTCAGCCTTCGGACTCCTCCGCTGCCCCCTCCGCATCCTCGGCGCTCGCCTCGGGCTCAGGCTTGGGGTGCTCCTTGAAGAAGCGCACGAAGAGCTCTCCCGCATCCCGAGGCATCCTGTGCCCGCCCGGATGGATGTAGGTGACGACAGGCGCGCCCACCTCGGAAGGGTAGAGCTTGCAGAGCGGATGATCTGCCCAGCGCACGGGCTCCCCGCACTCGTTGTACCTCAAGAGAGCGTTGATAGCGGGCTGCTGCCACCTCATGAGGACCACATCATCCGCCTCACCTGCGAGGTGAAAGATGGGCACGTGCTCCGGCTGGCTCCTCCGATAAGACCGAGGGACCGCAGAGGAGGAGGGCGCCATAGAGGCGAAGACGCTGCCACGCTCAAAGAGCAGCGTGTACGTAAAGCCCCCGCCGTTGGAGTGCCCGGTCGAGTGGACCCGCCGCTCATCCACGATCCCGCGCTCGAGGAAGTCCGCGAGCATGACGTCAAAGAACTTCAGGTCCCTGTTCTCCTTTGCCTTCGCCTTCGACTCCCAACCCGAGCGCTTCCCCTCCGGGTCATAGAAGCCCGGAGTCTTCAGCCCTTGCGGATAGACCACGATGGCCTCAGGCCAATGCTCATGAGTCTTGAAGCTGCGACTCGAGGCGCGAGAGCTACCACCATGCCCATGCCAAACGAAGACCAGCGGAGCCTTCGAGTCTCCCTCCAACTCAGGAACGCGCACCAAAGCCGTCCTCTCCACCTCATCCACGACCCAAGACTGCTCAGGAAGCCGCGCATCCTGAGCGAGGCCGAGGGACGAGAAGGAGCAAAGAAAGATCGAGGAGAGCAGGGCGCGCATAGCTGTGCTAGCAACACGGGTCGACCAATTAGGTTTCACGAGGCTTGGCAAAACCTTTAACTGAGAGGCCCCTATGAGCTCACCGCTTCAGTTCGCTGCTCGAGCGGACAGGAGACCTGGCCTACCACTCAAACCGCCGCCGGGGTGGATGCCGGCGGAGCCGCAGAAGAGGCCTTGGATGGAGGTGGCGTAGCGCGAGAGCGCCATGGCGGGGCGCATGGGGCCGAGCTGGTCGAGAGCTAACTCGCCGTGCATCTCGTGGCCGCCTTCGAGGCCGTAGCGGTCGGCGATATCGGCGGGCGTGAGGGTCTCGGTGACCGTGGCGATGGCGCGGATGTTCGGGACATAGCGCTCGAGGCCTGCGAGGGCGAGCTCGGTGAGCTCGACGCGGCGCTCGTCCGTCCAACCCCCCTCCAGCTCGATCGTGGCGCAGCGGATGAGGACGCTGGCGGCTCCATCCGATTGGCGCACGTCGAGGGGCACGACGGTCGGCATGCGGCGGTGCTTCACGGCGTCGAAGGCGCGCTCCATGTCGAGGGGGTCTTCGCAGAGGAAGGCGCGCTCCGGCTTGAGGCCGGGGCGGCAGGCGTAGTCGATGGGCTCGGTGAGAGAGAGGGAGACCTTCGCGAGCGTGCCGCGCAGGCGCACCTTCTGGATGTGGTTCTCCGTGGAGATCGGGAGCGACTCGGGAGAGACCAGCTCCAAGAGGGTCTTGCGCGGGCCGACGCAGGAGAGCACGAGGTCGGCATCTAGAGCGCTCCCGTCCGCGCAGTCGACGCCCTTCGCGGCGCCGCTCTCCACACGGATCTTCGTAACTTCGGCGTTGGTCTTGAGCTCGACGCCCGCCTTCTCGCAGCAAGCTACGAGTGCTTTCACGAGGGCCGCGGGCCCGCCGAGGACCTCCTTCCCGACCTGCGCCTCGTGGAGGAGCAGGGTAGCCGTGGAGGTGGGCGAGCGCGTGCCCATCCAGGTCCCGTGCAAGGCCGGGGCGGCGAGGGCGCACTTCAAAAGCGGGCTCTCGAACCACTCGCTCAGGTAGTCGTCCACGCAGGAGGGGCCGACGCGCAGGAGCTCGTGGATGGTCTTCTTGCCCAAGCGCCGGAAGGAGGCACCGGCCATGAGGAGCGGCAGCTTGTCAGCGCTCGAGCGCACGTCCAGGGTGGCATTGTTGAGCTGGCCCTTGGCGAAGGGGAGCACCTTGGCGAGCCACGCCCGCCAGCGCTTGTAGGCCTCGGCGTCCTCACCTAGCTCCGAGGCAGCCTGCGCTGGGTCGCGGTGGAGCAAGAGCCCCTGACCCTCTTGGGAGGGGACGAAGACCGGCGCGGGCTCGAGGAGCTCGAGGCCGTGAGACTTCAAGTTGAGCGACTGCACGACGTCTGCAGAGAGGGTCTCCGTGTCGTGCAAGAGGCCGTCTGCCACGCCGCCGAAGCGATCGCGGCGCTCTAAGAGCGTGACCTTGTGCCCACTCTTCGCGAGAGTCGCAGCCGCGACGAGGCCGTTGTGCCCCCCACCGATGACGACGACCTTCATCAGACAGCCCCCGTGCGAAGCATCTCTTGGACCGCCATAGCGCCAGGCGACCCCATGATCCCGCCGCCGGGGTGCGCTCCGGAGGAGCCCAGCCAGAGGCCTTGGATCGGCGTCTTGTAGCGTGCCCAGCCCGCCGTCGGGCGCTGGAAGAGGAGCTGCTCGAGGCCCAGCTCGCCGTGGAAGATGTTGCCCTCGGTGATCCCGATCTCCTCCTGGATGTCCCAGGGCGAGAGGACCTGCCGATGGAGGATGTCCTCCTTCAACGTCGGCATGTACTCAGCGAGCGTGTCCACCACGGCGTCCCCGAAGGCCTCGCGATGCTCGGGCCACGACTCTGGGCCCGTCGCGATGTCGTAGGGCGCGTATTGAACGAAGCAGCTCATGACATGCTTGCCTGGCGGCGCCATCCCAGGATCCAAGACCGAGGGGAAGACGACGTTGATGAAGGGGCGAGAGCTGAAGGTCCCGTACTTCGCCTCGTCGTAAGCCGTCTCGAGGTAGTCCGTAGAGGGAGCGATCGCCACGTCACCGGTCACGTGCGGGCCGATGCCGGGGCGATGCTTGAACTCGGGGAAGCGGTCGAGGGCGAGGTTCACCTTGCCCGAGCTGCCGCGGTCCTTGTAGCGCTTGAGACTCGTCGCGAAGTCCGTCGGGAGGTGCTCCTCCCCCACGAAGCGCATGAAGGTCAGCGTCGGATCACAGCCGCTGACGACGGTGCGCGAGGCGATCTCGTCGCCGTTCTCTAAGACGACGCCTGTGACCTCGCCGAGCTTGATGCGCACCTTGGAGATCGGCGCCTCACAGCGGATCTCAGCGCCGAAGGAGCGCGCAGAGGAGGCGATGGCTTCGCTCACTGCGCCGGTGCCGCCGATCGGGAAGCCCCACGCGCGAGAGCTGCCGTCGATCTCGCCCATGTAGTGGTGCAAGAGCACGTAGGCCGTACCCGGCGAGTTCACGCCCAGCATGGTGCCGATGATCCCAGAGCAAGACATCGGGGCGATGAGCTGATCTGACTCGAAGAACTCCCGCAGGAAGTCCACGCCCCCCATCGTCGTCAGCTTGAACTGCAGGGCGGCGAGGTCGTCCCCGAGCTCCTTGAAGCGGTCGCCGGCCTTCTTGAGCTGCCAGAGGTCGCTGGGCGCGAGCGAGGTCGGGTCAGGGGCGACCTCGTCGATGAAGGGCTTGGCGAAGCGCGCGAGCTTGCCCATGAGCTTGCCGAACTCAGGGTAGTTGTCAGCGTCCTTGCGCGAGAGGCGCTGGATCTCGCGGCGGTTCTTGTCAGGGTCCGCCCAGCGACAGAGCCCGGCCCCGTCAGGCTGAGGGGTGTAGGAGCACTCGAGCGGGACCAAGCGCAGGCCGTGCTGCGTCAGGTTCAAGTCCCTGATGATCCACGGGCGCAGGAGGCTCACGACGTAGGAGCAGACCGAGTACTTGAAGCCCGGGTACTTCTCCTCCGTGACAGCTGCGCCGCCGACCAAGTGACGGCGCTCCAAGACGAGCACCTTCTTCCCTGCTCGCGCGAGGTAGGCGGCGGCGGTCAGGCCGTTGTGGCCGCCGCCGACGACGATCGCGTCGTAAGGGTTCTGACTAGAGCCGAGCGCAGCCATCAGGCGCCCTCCTTGGGATGGGCGTTGGGCGTGAAGGTCTTACGCTCCGGATCGAAGAAGGGCCGCTTCACCACCGTGGCGGTCACCGTCCGACGCTCAAACTCGACCGTGTACTCCACCTTGAGCTTGGAACCGATGGACGCGTGCTCGGCGTGGACCTGGCCGAGGGCGAGGTACTTCTTGAGGGTCGGAGACCAAGTGCTAGACGTGACCTGCCCGACCTGCTTGTTGCCGCCCGTGTAGACCGGCACCGCGCTCCGGCAGGCGACGGGCGCGAGGTGCGGCGGCAGGTTGTACTCCTCGTAGAGGCGCTCCAGCTCAGCCCAGTCGAGCTCTAAGCCGACGAGCCCCCACCGAGGCCCAGACTCGCGCTCTCTCAAGAGCGCCTCTCGGCCGATCCAGCCCTCTCGATCGAGGTTCACCGTCCAGCCGAGCCCAGCCTCCTCCGGCGTAGACTTGCGCGCTTCGATCAAGCAGCGCTGAGCGCAGACGTAGTCGATTCCCTGCAAGACAAAGCCCGCCTCGATGCGCGAGACGTCTAGGGCGTCTAGCCCAATCGGCTCCATGTTGTAGGGCTTACCCGCCTCGAGGAGAGCGTCATAGACCCGCTCAGCGTCGGCGTTGTGCATCCAGAGCTCATAGCCGAGGTCTCCGGTGTATCCGGTACGCGTGATGCGCCCTTCCGCCCCGGCGATCTTCCCCGCCGCGGTCCCGAAGAAGCGCATCGAGTCGAGGTCGCAGTCCGTGATCTCGCGCAAGATGTCTCGAGAGCAAGGACCCTGGAGGGCGAGCGCGCTGATGCGATCTGTGGAGTCCTCGATCTCGACATTCATGCCCCGAGAGTGCCGCGCGTACCAGCCGAGCCAAGGCTCCGAGGAGGTTACCCGGAAGGCCTCGTCTGCGAGGTAGGTGATCGTCCCGTCATCGAGGACCTTCCCGTCCCCATCACACATGCACCCGTAGACGACGCGGCCGGGCTTCAGCTTGGTGATGTCACGCGTCCAGACGCGCGACAGAAAGCGCGCAGCGTCAGGTCCCGTGACGTCGTACTTGTAGAGCGGGGTGACGTCTAGGAGCCCAGCCGACTGCCGGATCGCGAAGTATTCGCGCTCCGAGTGGGCGTCGAAGCTGCAGGCCGCGGCGTAGCCAGCCCACTCCTTCCACGCCATGCTCTCCATGAGCGCTGAGGTGCGTGAGTGGAACGGGGTCGTGCGGGGCATAGAACCCGGATGCTAGAGCAGCGGGAGGGCCCCTTCCACACCGAAGGAGGCAGTTTCACGAGGGATCAGGAGACTGCCTCAGCCCCGAAGCTCAGGCCGTCCGGGGCTTCGAGCGCCAGCCGGCGGCGAGCCAGCCAGGTACGGCGCAGAAAGCTGAGGCTGCGACCACGCAGGGGGCCGGCGGCAGATCAATCCTGAAGGCAGCGACGAGCCCGAGGAGGGAGCCCAAGCCCCCGAGCCCGGCGGACTTCCAGAGCAGACCCCGCATGCTCTTTGCGAAGGGGCGCGCCCCCATCGGAGGGAGGACCAAGAGCCCGAAGAGCATCATCGGCCCGACGCTCATCGTGCCCACCGAGACGGACATGCCTGCGACGATCACGAACATCAGCTCGATCCGTCGAAGCGGGCGACCAAGGACCTGAGCCATCTCAGGGTCAGCGCTCGCTAAGAGCAGGTCCTGATGCCACCAGACCAAGACGCCGAGTCCTCCGAGGAGGACGACCGCTAGGGTCTCGAACTCGTGACGACCCACAACGAGCGACTCACCGGTCAGTATGCCGTGGACGAAAATCTCACCGAGCGGAGAGCGGTGCGCGCACAGGATGGTGATGGCGCTCGCGACCGCGAAGGCAGCGGCCACTCGCGCGCCCTCTGTCCCGAGGCGATCTCCCACCATGATCAAGAGGGAGAGACCCACGAAGGTCCCCAGAGCAGCGAAGCTGAGGTGATAATTGAGGGCGGAGTGAGTGTCGGCAGCGACATCTTCAAGCGGAAGGCCACCAAAGAACCCCTGCGCGACGAACCAAGGGAGCAGGAGGAAGCCAAAGGCCACTCCGCTCGCGGCGAACTGCGGTAGCGCGAGGCCATGAAAGCTGGTCCGACGAACGAAGAGCCAAGCGCCGATCACCGGCAAGGTCACACCTGCGACCATGATCGCGAGGATCGACCAGTGGAAGAACTCCCACGCCTGCGAGAAGCTCAAAACGCTGCCCCCGCGCTCAGATCACTCCTCCGCCGACCCAGCAGAGGTGAGGGGTCGAAGCCCGCAGCCTCCAACACCTCTACTTTCCCGTTGGAGACCCACCAGACCTCGTCCACGTGTTCAGCCAGCTGCTCGTAGTGATGCGTCACCGTGAGGGCTGCGAGGCCGCGCTCTCGCGTCAATGTGTCGACGCGCTCAAAGACAGCCTGAGCCGCAGCCTTATCCACACCGCTCGTGGGCTCATCCAGGAGGAGCACCTCAGGGTTTGAGATGAGCGCCCGCGCAAGCAACGCGCGCTGTCGCTGCCCACCAGAGAGCTCAGAGAGGAGCGTCGCCCCTTTCCCTCCCAAGCCCAGTGACACGAGGAGCTCTTCTGCTGTCGCCACGTCCTCAGGCGAGAAGGCCCTCCAGCCGCTCAGGCGAGAGATCGCGCCCTGCAGGACGAGCTCTAAGGCTGTCAGCGGGAAGAGCGGATCTAGGCGCTCGCTTTGCGGCAGATAACCAAAGCGACTCGTAGCCCGCTCAACGGAACCCCCAGAGGGAGGGAGTGCTCCTAAGAGCCCGCGAAATAACGTGGTCTTCCCAGCACCGTTGGGGCCACAGATCGCGACCCGCTGCCCGCGCTCTACGCGCAGGCTCAGGCCTCTCAAGACAGGCGCGCCCCCGTACCCCAAGGAGGCACCGCGCACCTCCAAGAGCAGAGGGGCTGCGCCGTTAGTCATCCGCCAACTTCATGTTGAGGTCATCTTCAGGGAGCGTGAGATCCCAAGCCTGAAGCAAGGTCTCGTGCGCTCTGTCCATGAAGTCTAACCAAGTCTCGCCCTTCTCAGTCATCACCGGGATCTCAACCGCCTTTGCGCCACCGCGCGCGGCAGCATCCTGTGCCAAACGAAGCGGAGTCCAAGCACCCCGCAAGACGACCTTCACCTCATCATCCCGCATCTGTACGGCCATCTTGGCTAGATGGGCAGGCGTCGGCGGCACGCCAGGCTTGGGCTCCAAAGCGCCACACCTCTCGATACCGCAAGCGATGCAGAGGTAGCTGAACTCTTTGTGATATTGGACGACCTTCTTACCCTTTAAGAGGGCTGCGATGCGCTTCCATCGCTTCGCTCGCTCTGCAATGCGCCCCTCATAGGCAGCGCAGTTCGCATCGAACTTCCCTGAGAGCTCGGGGCGCAGGCTCTTGAGGCGATCGCGAATCTTCCGAGCAGCGAAGGCTCCAAAGCTAGGACATAAGTTGACGTGAGGGTTCCCCAAAGGGTGGACGCAGACCCCCTCTGAGCGGCTCAGTGTCGCCGGGATCTCGACTAAATTCGGCCAACCAGTACCGATGTTGAGCGGCCCGTCCTTGGCGATGCGCGAATTCCTCGAGGCCTCTAAGAGCCCAGGAACCCACGCGTGTTCGAGTGCAAGGCCAACCTGAACGAACAGATCGGCTCTGTGCGTTGAAACCATGTGCGATGGCCGCAAGCGCACGGCGTGCAAGTTCTCCTTGCCCCGCGCGATGCAATCCACCTGCACAGCGTCCCCCCCGACCTGGCTGGCGATGTCAGCCAGGTCGGGGAGCGTAGCCACGACACGAAGGACCTCAGACGACTCTTGGGCCGCTACAGAAGAGCTCGTCAGAGCGAGCGAGGAGGCGACCGCGAAGGCGCCTAAGATTCTCCGTATCGCAAACATTCGACTACCAGTTGTAGGGGTGGCCGTGGGCGCCGAACCAACCGTTGAGCTGGAAGACCAACGCCTGGGAGTCCTCTTCCTCTTCACTGTCAACGTTCACTGCAGCGAGACGAAGTCGCGTGTACTCCGTCGGCCAGTGGTTCCAGTAGATCGAGGTCTCAGTCTCCTCGGGCGCCTCTTCCTCGAGGTGCTCGAAGGTGGAGATCATCACACCGAAGGAGTTGGTGTCATCCATGTCGTGCTGAGCGAAGGCGTAATAGCCCTGAACGTCACCGTTGAAGACCTCAAGGTCAACCAAGGCAGTCTCGTCGTTGACGATCTCGCCCGCGACGTCGCCAGACACACGAACGAACTCACCACCGAGGGTCCAGCCACTCATGCCGTCGTCTGAGTTCCACTCATAGGTGAGGTCGAAGCCGGTGACGCTCTGGTCGAGCCCCTCTGCTTCAAACTCAACCTCTTCCGCGAGGTCGTTTTCCCCCTCGCCCTCGAACGCAAAGTCCGGGACCGTCTTGATGGACGCACCAATCTGGAAGACACCGTTGGTACCAACGTCAGTCATCGCGGTAGCGCGAGCGGTCATGATCATGTCACTGAGGTCGCGGTAGCCGCCCTCCATGTGCATCTCAACGCCGCCGTGCTCGTCTCCGTGATCATCCTCATGGCCCTCGTGGTCACCGTGACCGCCGTGGTCGCCGTGATCGTGAGCAGACATCTCGCTGAAGAGGCCGACTGAGAAGCGGAACGCAGTGTCGTCCCCGATGGGGCTCCAGTGGTCGTACTGGACACCGGTGCCGGGGAGCTCAAAGCCGAGATACTCCCTCAGGACCGCAGGCCGGTCCGGGATATCCAGGTCATGGACGTGGATCTGCATCTGCTTACCGAAGTCCGCAAAGAACTTTCCGGCGCGGATCGCAGAGCGATCGCCCAAGCCGGTGTAGTAGAGCGCGGACTCAGTCAGAGCGACCTCCTCAGAGTTCGTCTCAAGCGCAAAGCCACCCCACCAGTTGGGTGAGAGGGGGCCCTGCATAGTGACCTCAGCAAGGTTGAGGCGGGCGTCGAAGCCATCCTCGTCGTCACTGTCCATGTTGATCAACGAGGCGTCGAAGGCCATGCCGATCGCGGGGTTGAAAGAGTTTGTGAAGCGGGAGGTCTGGCCCCAGTAGATACGGGGCATAGCCGGGCTCTCTAGGAGTCCGACAGGAGAGTTCTCCTCAGGACCAGAATCCTGAGCGAGAGCCTCAGGCGCCCCAAGGACCGAAGCCAAAACAAGGAGGCTCAGGGAGGGGGTGATGTTTGAGATAGATTTCATGTCTCGAAATTTGTTGTGTCGGCGCCCTGTGACGCCTGAAAGAAGTGAAAGTTGTTTCGCTTAGCTACGCCCCTCCGAGTCAAAAACGGAGGAACGAACTGTCTTCACCTAGGCCTTCCTTAGGGAGACCAGTGGCCCAGAGAGTCACCGTGAAGATGAACACACACCTTCCATGGAAACTCTATGAGGGCGCGGCAAGACCGAGGCCCGCTCCAACTGCGGCCAAACTCATATGAATGAACCACTCGATGTGGTGTGAGTTACAGCAGAGGAGCTCTCGCTAGATGCGAGGGTTCATACAGAGGCAGGCGGGCCTCTAGGGCTCGATGAGCTGTAAGGCGCTTCTCTGTGGACTTGATGATCCAAGGCGAGGAAGGCTCGCGCCTCGCCGGGGATAGCAGCGCTTGAGATGTTGACAGAGGGGCTCTCCCCTCCGCTCTGCATGCAATGCACGCAGTCCTCTTCGCTGTGACTGGGGGCAGGGACGAGGGCTAGCGCTGCAGCCTCGCTCTCTGAGCACGAGCTCGCGAGCTCCGCACCGTGCGAGTGCGAGTGCGAGTGGCCAGAGTGCGCACCGTGCTGGTGGTCACAACCACCTTCAAGGCCGTGCAAGACGACGTGGGCCGGCCCAGTAAAGAGCAGGCAGAGAGAGAGCACCGCCAAGCACGCATACCCCCAGAGGGAGGGTCGGCGGACCGCCTCGTGGCGGTAGGGTCTCCTCGTCCTGTTCATGAGCGGGAATCTAAACCTGCGGCGGAGGCTCTGCAAGTACAGGCTTCCTTACACCCCCTCTAGGTGCTCAAGGAAGCCCGTAAGTCAGGCCCAGGGGAGACTGAAGGTCTTTACCGTGCTCATGGTCTTCATGGCTTCGATGACGCCTTCCTTGATCCCAAGACCGGAGTCCTTGACCCCACCGAAGGGCGAGCACTCGATCCGGAAGCCTGGGACCTGGTTGACGTTCACCGTACCAGTACGGAGCTCTCGCACGCACCGCAGCGCAGCGCTCATGCTCTCGGTGACGACGCCGGAGGACAGCCCATAGGCAGTGGAGTTCGCGAGCTCGATCGCGTCATCGAGATCCTTGATAGGCAGGATCGGCGCGAGCGGCCCGAAGGACTCCTCCACGACCATCGGCGCGTCCCGAGGGACGTCCGCGATGACGGTCGGGGGGATCTGGGCCCCGCTCCGCTCTCCCCCTGCGAGGATCTTCGCGCCGCGGCTCACAGCGTCGGTGTACGCCTCCTCCAAGCGAATCGCAGCGGCCTCATCGATGACCGTGCCGATGCGTGTCGCCGGGTCAGCGGGGTCCCCCGCCAGATACTCAGCGGTCTTCGCGACGAAGCGCTCGGTGAACTCCTCTACTACGTCCTCGTGAACGAGGAGACGCTTCACCGCGGTGCAGCGCTGACCGGAGTTCCTGTAGCTGCCCTCGGCGGCGAGGTTCACCGCGAGCTCCATGTCACAGTCAGCGAGGATGATGAGCGGCGAGTTCCCGCCGAGCTCTAAACAGAGCTTCTTGTAGCCAGCGGTCTTCGCGATCGTCTTCCCGATCGCTGCGCTGCCCGTGAAGCTCACGAGCTCCACCCTGCTGTCGGCGATGAGCGGCGACACGAAGGAGTCGATCGGTCCGACTACGCAGGAGAGCATCCAGCCCGGGAGCCCGGCCTCATGCAGGAGCTCGGTAAACTTCGTCGCCACCAGCGGAGTCTTCTCAGAGGGCTTGAGGATCGCCGCCGTCCCAGCCGCGATGGCTGGCGCGATCTTGTGCGCGACCTGATTCAGCGGGTGATTGAACGGAGTGATGGCCGCCATCAGCGGGAGCGGGTCACGCACAGTGAAGATCTTCCGCTGCGGCCCGCTGGGCGAGATGTCACAGGAGAAGATCTCGCCGTCGTCCTTCAGGCACTCCATCGCCGCGAAGCGCAGCACATCCTGAGTGCGGCCTACCTCGTAGCGAGTCTCATAGACGCAGAGCCCTGCCTCACGACAGAGGAGCTCTACGTACTCCTCCGTGCGCTCCCCTAGGAGCTCACTAGCGCGAGTGAGGACCTCGTGGCGCTGATAGCGAGTCAGGGGCTCTCCTGCTGCGAGGCCAGCCTGAATGGCCGACTCGAGGTGCTGAGACCCCAGCATCGGCACGCTCCCCACGCGGGAGCCATCCCAGGGGTTCAGGACCTCAAGGCGATCGGCGGAGTCCACGGGCTCACCGTTGATGAACGCGCTGAGCTCGAGGGAGGCGTCGGTAGTCGTCGTCATGGCGTCAGTTCTTGTTGTCTTGCTTGACCGGACGGAAAGGGTGGACCCAGTTTGCCTTGACCCGCGCACTCCGCGTCTGAACCCAGACGCGGCCTTTGCCTGAGAAGCGCAGGATCAGCTGATCTCCGAAGAGGAAGGAGCGGATCTTCCGCGCGCGCGTGAGCTTGTAGCTCAGGCTCGGCTCCCAGGCGACGGCGTAGCCGTTGTCGACGATGTACTCACCATCTACGTCTACCGGCTCAATAGCGCCATAAGAGGTGAAGAAGAGGAGACCCTTCCCGCTGCACTTCAGCACGAAGAAGCCCTCGTTGAAGAAGCCCTTGAGCCCATCAAACTTGGCATCGACGGTCACGCCCTCACAGGAGGCGAGGAAGGCGCCCTTCTCCAAGTAGAGCTCCCCGTTGAGGTCGTGGGCGACGATGTCCCCAGCGCTCCCCGGCGCAAGCGCGATAGATCCTGGCTGGCCCTCAGCGCGCCAGGTGTTTTGGAAGAAGCTCTCCCCTGAGAGGAAGGAGCGCTTGAGCCCCTGCATCACGCCTCCGCGTGTGGAGGTCTCAGTCACCACGTGGGTGTCCTTCCAAGCCATGGCGCCAGCCTCGGAGACGAGGGTCTCGCCTGGAGAGAGGGTGGCCTCTAAGAGCGCGTAGCTCGGGCCGTTCGTGATCTTGTGCTCCATCATGCCTCCCGCGGCGGCAACATCCCGCCGAGCTTGGCGCCGAAGGCGCTGGGGTTGTGAGACTGAACGAGCAAGCGCCCGGTCCCCTTGAGCTTCATGACGAGGCCTTCGCCTCCTAAGAAAGAGCGCAGCCAAGACCCGCCCGCCTTCGTCACCTCATAGCTGAGGGTGTCCTCGAAGGCGACCACGTGTCCGGTGTCCACGACGACCTCACCGTCGATGGCCGCCTCACGGATGCATCCGTAAGCCGAGACGATGAGCGGCCCTTGCCCCTCCACCGAGACGAAGAACATGTTCTCGCCCGAGAGCATCCCGCGCAGCCCCTGAAATTGGGTGTCGAGGGCGAGCTCTTCGCCTGACCCGAGGTAGCTGCCCCCGGCGCAGAGCCAGCGACTCGAGCCGTCGAGGTCGATCTTCTTCACGTCCCCAGGCAGGGTCGGGGCGATACCGACCTCCCCGGAGACGCCCCCTCCAGCGTGGTACTTCGAGAGGAAGAAGCTCTCGCCACCGAGCATGCGCTTGAGACCTCCGAACAGCCCGCCCTTCCCCTTCGAGCGGGTCGTGACGTCGACGTCGATCTCAGCGCTGGTGCGATACATCGCGCCAGACTCCGAAACGAAGTTCTCCCCAGGCTCGAGCTGAACGATGGCGCTCGCGAAGGCGCCGCGGTCTTCTATGGCGATCTTCATCAGGCTCTCAGGTAAGGGGTGATCCAGCCGGCTGTCTCGCCGAGCGTGCGTGTCTGGAGCCAGAGCTTGCCCTGGCCGGAGAAGCGCATCACGAGACCCTCTCCGCTGAAGAAGGTTTGTTTCAGACCGCCCATGCCCTCGATGGAGTAGTCCAGCGTCGGCTCCCAAGCCACCACGTGCCCGGTGTCCACAGTGAGCTCTCCGTCGAGCTCTCGCTCGACGATCGCCCCATAGGCGTTGAAGAGCAGCTCCCCATCGCCCTCAACGTCGAAGACGAACGCGCCCTCGCCGCTGAAGAGCGCCTTGAGCCCGCCGAAGCGAGTGTCGAGCTGAACCCCCTGGCTGCAGGCTAAAAAGGAGCCCGCCGAGAGGTGCAGCCGCTCACCTCTGAGCTGCCGATGCACGATCGCGCCCGGCGTGGCTGGCGCGACCGTGACGAAGCCGCCCTTGGATGAGCTGTACTCAGAGAGGAAGAAGGACTCACCTGCACCCACTGCGCGGAAGAGCGACTTCATGATGCCGCCAGCCGCCCGAGTGTTGAGGTCCATGCCCCCGCTCATACGGCTCATCGCGCCGCCTTCGCAGACCAGCACCTCACCAGGAGCTAGGCTGCAGGTGGCCTCACCGAAGTCGGGGTTACCGTCGAGGCGTATATCCATGGACGCAGCGTAATCCCTCCGCATGTGCGGCGTTTGGATTCCCCTAAAAATCGGGGGCGGCGCTTAACTCATCAGAGCTGAACGCGCACCCGGCGGGCTGTGCTGACGTTTCCTAGCTCATCCTGAACCGTGTACCAGAGCTCGTCATGCTCCACCTGGGGTCCGTGCGGCCCCGCTTGGTAGATGAGTGCGCCCGTCTCACGGTCGATCTTCACCACGCCGTGGCGAGGCTCCGTGGTGACCTGGACGCTCGAGAGATCCAGCGGCGCAGGGCCAGCGAGGTCGTTCGAGAGCACCTCCACCACGACCGACTTCTCTCCGCCTAGGGAGGCCGAGTCGTCATAGGCCACCGGACCGTTGCCAGCGAGCTCATAGGGCAGCTCGACCTTCTCGGAGATCTCCAAGTGGCCCATGCCCTCGCGGTCCAAGACGACGAGGCGCGTGATGCGGTCCGTCTGGTAACGGAGGGTTGGGTAGCCCTCGGCGATGACCTCGAGCTCACCGTTGTTCGTCAACTGGAAGGTGACGTCCTGCTCCGCGCTCGACGGCTCAAAGGTGAAGGTGTAGCCAGGCTCATCTTCCCCGTCGGCGTCCGCCATCATCATGACCCAGGGGGTGTTCTCCCAGGGCTCGCCTGCGAGGCGGTTGCCCTCGGCAGACCCGTCGACGAGCTCGACGCAGTCAGCGACGAGGTTGCCACCCACGGTCAACGCGTCGACTCTGACGTGCGCATGCGGCGCGAGGACAGAGCCTGCGAGCTCCGTGCCGTAGAGCACCATGCTCTGGGCCTCGTAGAAGTTCATGAGCACTGAGCGCTCGTCCACGCCAGAGATCAAGACACCGAAGTGAGAGTGCTCGACGGCGCCTCCGTTGATATTGAGCAGCGCGAAGGCGCCCGGAGGCGTCGAAAGCTGCACCGTGCTGGCAGCCTCGAGGTCTTCGCGATCGATCGAGAAGACGTTCAGCTCGCGACCTGAGCCCGTGAGGTGAAGGATGTCATTCTCGAGCACAGCGGTACCCGTGGGAGACACGAGGCCCCAAGACGCGGAGCGATACTCGAGGTCACCTTCAGCGTGGGCGAAGTCGACGACGACGAGCTCTTGGCGGGGCTCATGGTCGGAGTTGAAGAACCCGACCGAGTCAGCGATGTGAGCGTCGGTGCCGTAGACCGCGTTGCCGTTGTAGACAGCGCCCTGCGAAGCGGTGATCGAGCCACCAGAGATGAGCACGTCCTGCTCTGATCCGAAGGGCACATCAGCCGCCTGGAACATGTGCAGCCTGAGCTCTTCGCCAGCCGCGATCCGTCCGTGGGCGGAGGAGCGTAGGAGCTCTACTTCGCCGATGCCGAAGACATCGAACTCCGTGGCGCTGCCGAGCGGCACCTTCACCTCGACGACCGTCATGTCGTCGTCAGAGAGCGGACCGCCATCGCCGTACCAACCGCGGTCATCGATGGAGCCAAAGACCCTGTCGAAGCCGCCGAAGAACTGGTCCGGGCGGTACTCGATGTGCGAGAGGGCTGCGTTCAGCTCTGGCAGCTCACCCTCGAAGCGAAGCATCCGATCCTCTACGCCATCCCCCATGAGGAAGGTGACGCCGCCAGCGCTCGGGAGGCTCAAGACGCCATGCTCAGCGAAGAGGGCGACCTCCATCACCATCGCCAACGACTCCACCCCGTCACCGATCCTGGTGTCGAGGTCGTCGACCCCACTGCCGAAGAGCTCGTAAGGCCCGGTGGCGTGGAGGTCGGGGCTGGCGACGCTCCAGCCGTCCGCGAGCCCCATCACAGGGGCGTCGTTCACGGCGTGGATGGTGATCATCAAGGGCTGCGAGTCGCTGGTGTCGACGCCGCCGTTCGCGGTGCCGCCGTCGTCCATGATCCTGACCTCGAGATTCGCCACGCCGTGCTCGTGATCGGCCACGGTGTAAGTCAGCTCACCTGTCATCGCGTCGATGGCCGGCGAGTCGCTGAAGAGCGCGGGGTTGTCGTTCACGATGAGGAAGGTGAGGGTCTGGTGCGCCTCATTGGCGGGGCCGGCGCTCATCGCCGTCGCCCACGCCACGTCCTGCGGCCCAGCGTCTTCCCAGATCTCCTGGCTCGCGCCGGCTGTGAAGCTCGGGACATCGTTCACCGGAGTGATCGTGATCGTGACGGACTGCGCCGCGCTCGTGTCCACCCCGCCGTTGTCCGTACCGCCGTCGTCCATGACGTAGACCGAGAGAGTCGCGGAGCCATACTCGTCCGGCGCCGCCTCATAGCGGAGGTCGCCGGTCACGTCATCCACGGTGGGCAGCGCGCTGAAGAGCGAGTCGTTGTCCGTCGTGACGAAGAAGGTGAGCGATTGGTCAGCCTCGTTCGCGGGCCCTGTGCTGAGCGCCGTCGCCCAAGCGAGGACCTCCTGGGGACCGGCGTCCTCCAAGGAGGTCTGGTCTGCGCCGGCCGTGAAGCTCGGCATGTCGTTCACAGGCGTGACCGTGATCGTGACGGTCTGCGTGGTGCTCGCATCCACGCCGCCGTTCGCCGTCCCGCCGTCATCCATCAAGGTGACCGTGAGGTTGGCCACGCCGTTCGCGTCCGGGGCGGCCTCATAGCTGAGCTCACCTGTAACTTCGTCGATGGCGGGCAGTTGCGTGAAGAGGCTGTCGTTGTCGGTCGTGACCGTAAAGGTCAACTGCTGCTCAGACTCCTCCCACCAAAGCGGGGGATTGGGAGGCCCGTACACTCCGAGATAGAACAGTCGGGCACTGCCAGCATCATTGTCCAATCCTTCGTCGTAGTCCCCAGGTATGCCAACGAGGAGATCATCCAAACCGTCGTTGTTCATGTCACCAACCCCGCTGACGCTGGCGCCGAACTTGAAACCATCGTCGTCACCGTTGAATTGGTAAAGCTCTGAGCCATCCGCTCCGGAGAACACACGGACACTACCGGCGTTATCCCCAGAGTCGTCGTCATAGTTCGCCCCGACAGCCACATCTGCGTGACCATCATCGTTCACGTCTCCGACGCCGCTGACCGACTCGCCAAAGAACTCATACCCGTCATTCCCTAGGAACGTATAGAGAATGCTTCCATCTGCTCCCGAAAAAACGCGGGCGAGACCAGCATCTGAGCCAGCCGTATCGTCGTATTCAGCGCCAACGATGATGTCGGGAACGCCATCATTGTTCACGTCGCCCGCTGCGTTCACCCTTGAACCGAGGTATTGGCTGCTAACGTCGCCCCAGAACGTGTAGATGACGCTCGCGTCAGCCCCCGAGAAGACGCGAACGCTGCCGTTACGATTCAAGCCTGCGCTCGAGTCATCCTCGGCACCGATGATGAAGTCAGGAATGCCATCGCCGCTCACATCCCCCAGCTCGCTCACGCTGAGCCCGAATTCACCGTCTTCAGTGACCCCCCAGAGGCTGTAGAGCACAGAACCATCTGCCCCAGAGAAGACTGTCGCAGTGCCCAACTGCACACCAGAGCTGTCGTCATAACGAGGTGCCCCGATCACAATGTCCGAGTGGCCGTCATTGTTCAGATCTCCCACACCGCTGACAGACCGACCATAATCACCGTAACTGATATCACCCCAGCTTGTGGTGAAGGGCTGGCCGTAGAAGGTGTGAATGACCGCGCCGTCGACGCCTGAGATCACCTTGACATAGGGTGGATTCGGGCTCTCCCACCCTTGGGTTGCACTCGCCACAAAGTCCGGGGTCCCGTCGTTATTGACGTCTCCAGCTGCGTCAACTGAGTAGCCAAACCTGGCATCTACATCATCACCATGAACCTCAAAGAGCAGCGTGCCGTCCGCACCAGAGAAGAGATAGACGCTACCAGAGGCTTCCCCATTGGAGTCAGCCCTGCTGTCGCCAACGAGGAAATCGGGGTAGCCGTCATCGTTGACATCGCCAAGCCCGCTGACGCTGCCTCCAAAGCTGCCATCGTATTGCCCAAGATAGGTCTCAGACTGAACCACTTCATCGGGGACCGGCCCTGCCCTCATGCCAGTCGCCCAACCAGGCACCACCTGAAGACCATCGTCCTCTAGGGTCTCCGCATCAGAACCCGCAGTGAAGCTCGGCGGGTCATTCACAGGCGTGATGGCGATCACGACGGGCTCCCAGTAGCTGCTGTCATCATTCGGGAAGTCGCCGCCGCCATCGTCCTGGACTCTCACATCAAATTGAATGGTGCCGTGAACGTTCGGAAGGACCTCAAAACTCAGGTCTCCCGTCGTCGCATCAACGGCCGGTAACTGACTGAAGCGAAGGCTGTCGTACGTACGAACAGAGAACGTGAGCACCTGCTCAGACTCGTTCGGAGGCCCCGCGCTCATATTCGTCGCCCACCCGGGGATCAACACGGGCCCAGCGTCCTCTTCAACTTCTTCGTCAGGGCCGGGAGTGAAGGTCGGACTATCATTTACGCTCGAGACAGTGATGACAGCCGTCTGCGAAACGCTGGCATCGACGCCATCGCTCTCCGTCCCGCCGTTGTCCATCAAGGTGATGGTGAGGTTGGCCACCCCGAACTCATCCGGCGCCTCCTCATAGCTGAGGTCACCGGTCACCGCGTCGATAGAAGGCAATTGACTAAAGAGCGAGTCATTGTCCGTCGTGACATGGAAAGTCAGCGTCTGACCAGCTTCGTCTTCCGGCCCTGCGCTGATGTCCATCGCCCAACCCTGCGCCACCTGCAACTCTTGCCACTGGTCTTCGCTGATCTCCTGATCCCCACCGCGAGTGAAGCTCGGCACGTCATTCACGGCTGTGACTGTGATGACCGTCGTCTGCGTACCGCTCGTGTCGACTCCGCCATCAGCGGTGCCGCCGTTGTCCGTAACGTAGACAGAGAGGGTCGCCGAGCCGTTCGCGTCAGGAGCGGACTCGTAGCTGAGGTCGCCCGTAGTGCCGTCCACGGTCGGGAGCACGCTGAAGAGCGAGTCGTTGTCCGTCGTCACCGTGAAGGTCAGCGTCTGGTCTGACTCGTTCGGAGGACCCGCGCTGAGATCACTCGCCCAGGCGAAGACCTCCTGCGGACCGGCGTCCTCCGAGACGGTCTGGTCTGGGCCGATCGTGAAGCTGGGGGCGCCATTCACCGATGAGACCGTGATTGTGGCAGTTTGCGTTGCGCTCGTGTCGTCGCCACCGTTATTGGTACCGCCACTATCCATGGCATAGATCGACAGGGTCGCTGAGCCGTTCGCGTCAGGAGCGGTCTCATAGCTGAGGTCCCCTGTCGCGCCGTCCACGGTCGGGAGCACGCTGAAGAGCGAGTCGTTGTCCACACTGACACTGAAGGTCAGTACCTGGCCTTCCTCGACGGTGTCCAACTGGCTCGCCCAACCAGGCACATAAGCCGATGCACCCGCAAAGACCTGCTGATCTGGACCTGCGACGAAGCTAGGCGGGTCGTTTACCGAAACGAGCGTGATGGAGAGAGCGGCTAGGTTCGAATCATCTTCGCCATCACTCATATAGAGAGAGAGGTCGCGCGTGGAGCTAAATGCCGTCGGGTCATCACCGGTATTGACATATGTGAGCGAGTCCAACACCTGCATGTATTCCGCCAGGGGTGCGCTGCCAACTAGGGTGTGCGTGTAGACAGAACCAGTGCTGTTCGAGGCTTGGGAGATGCCAGCCGACGGAGCCATCGTCACCACGTCGCCACCGGAAGCATCGAAGTTGGAGATCGTTAATTCCGCGCTCTCTATGAGCACATCGTCCACGTCCTCAATCGTCAGACCTTGTAGAGGACTGACAGCCGGGTCGCCCTCTTGGTACATCGGGTAAGAAGACGCAAGATTCACTACAGGCGGGTCGTTCACCGCGCCAACAGTGACTGAGCAGGGAGCCGGATCGGAGACGGCCTGATCACTCTGCAAGGTGATGTAGAGGGTGGTGGTGCCATTCCAATCCAGAGCAGTCGTATAGGTAAGAACACCTGTGGTGGCGTCAACAGCGGGAGCGACGCTGAACACGCTCGCGTCAATCGGCGTCACATTGAAGGTGAGGCCGGTGCCACCGTTCCCCTCGATATCGAACGCCCAAGGCTTCTCGACCGGCCCTTCGTCCTCATAGCTGGACACACCGGAATAAAACGAGAAGCTCGGTGGGCTCGGCGGAAGCTGGTTTTCAAACCAGGCGATCTTTTCGTCATAAAGTGACGCCGAGAGGACATCCATGTCTCCGTCACCGTCGATGTCTGCGGAGTGGACGCTGCTTCCACCATCGACATTCGTAGAGACCACATGCTCTAAGAAGGTCCCTAAGCCGTCGGTGTTCTCATGCCAGGCGATCCGATCATAGCTTGCCGACAGAACATCGATGTCGCCGTCGCGATCTAGGTCTTCAGCGTAGACGCCTTCTGCGGCCCCTGCGTTTAGCGAGATGACTTGCTGCGATCCGAAGGTCCCCTGACCGTTGATGTTTGGATGCCAAGCAATCTGGCCGGTTATCCTAGAAGCCGAGAGCACATCGACGTCGTCGTCGCCGTCGATATCCGCTGCGTAGACGTCGTAAAAGGAACTACCGCTCGTCGGGATGATCCGCTGCGACCCGAAGGTGCCGAGCCCATCGGTGTTCTCGTACCATGCGATTTTGTCGTCAAAAGAAGACGCTGAGAGTACGTCGATGTCGCCGTCGCCATCGATGTCTTTCGCGTAGACAGCGGTAGCTAAGAGTGCACTATCCCTGAGGACTTGCTGGACGCCGAAGGTGCCGAGTCCATCGATGTTTTCGTACCAGGCGATCTTGTTGTCGAAGATGGACGCGGAAAGCACGTCGACGTCACCGTCGCCGTCGAGGTCTGCTGCGTACACGCAGCAGGGACCACTAACGGAGCTCGTGACGACCTCCTGCGACCCGAAGGTCCCGAGCCCGTCAAGATTCTCGTACCAGACGACCAAGTTAACCTCCGCCGACAGGACGTCGATGTCTCCGTCACCGTCGAGGTCTGCGGCGTAGACACCACCTGCAGAAACCGTAGAGAGCACATGCTCTGAGAAGGTCCCTGCACCGTCTGTGTTTTCATACCAAGAGACATGATTGGCTGCCGAGATGACATCCATGTCTCCGTCACCGTCAAGGTCTGCGGAGTGGATGTCTCGCGCACCAGCAGCACTGGTTGAGATAACTCGCTCGACAAAGTCCAAGTCCTGGACGGAGGCGAAACCGATCGGCGCTGCTTGAGCCAAGCCACTAGTGATGGCTAGAACCGAGAAGGCGAGAACGAAGTTGCGTTTGTTGTCTCTCATGGTGGGGTGGGCTAGCGATAGCCAGTTGCGCTCTATACACATGGAGAGAGACCTAATCCCCCCCACGTGAATCACCGCTAGGTGACCGAAGGGAGGGCTCTCCGCCGTGCGAACTAGACCCCTCAGCGCAGAGAGAGATCTCGCCAGGATGCGCTCACCCTAACCAGGGTCGGCGGCTTTTGCACCAAAAAGGAGTTTTGCTACTTTCTATTTAAGTTCAGATTTCCAGCACCTTTTCGCCCAATGAGGCCAGAGGGAGCCCCGGCAAATGACTAGCGACCCTGAAAGCGCAGGTACCACTCTGAGCCCGTGTCCGGATCCCACCAACCCTCCCCTCCTAGGTCCGAGGGGCCCGTGTAGCCCAAGTCCGCGAGCTCTCGCAAGAGCTCCGCGTCCAGCTCCTGCTCGCCCGACCAGCCGCGGTCTTCCACGGCGAGCATCCAGTCGATGAGCATGCGGCGATAACCAGCCGCCTCTTCAAAGCGCTCTTCCACAAGGTCGCGCTCACAGCCCGGGTCTTCGCTGAGGTCGAAGAACTCCACCTGGCAGTCTTGGCTCACCCAGAGCGGCGCAGGCGCTCCGATAGGGTGACCCTTCAGGTGCAAGATGAGGTGCCTGTCGCGCCAGGTCACAGACGCCGACTGTGCGCCAAAGGAGAAGGCGTAGAGCGGCTCCTCCTCGCCGTCACCCTCCGCGAAGGCGAGCAGGTCTTGTCCAGGGAACTCCACCCCAGCGAGGCCTGCCGCAGAGAGCAGGCTACGGGCGACGCCGACATTCGTAACGGGAGCTTTGACGCGCGTACCTGCGGGGCAGCCAGGCCAGCTCATAATCAAAGGGACTCGCAGCGTGTCGGGATACACCTCGGTATGAGTGAAGTAGATCCCGTGCTGCCCGAGGACCTCACCATGGTCTGCAGTGAACGCGACCACGCCCCCCTCGACGCGTGGATGACTCAGGAGAATGGAGAGTTGATAGTCCACATAGCTGATCTCTCCGCGATACATGGCGCGCTTCTCGCGGACATTCAGCGGCGTGCCATCTCCCTCGACCGCGCGCGCCTCTTCTAGATAAGCCCGATCAAACTCTGGCGCCTCGTAGGGCGCGTGCGGATCGTAGAGGTGCAGCCAAGCGAAGACCGACTCCCCCTCGAAGGCTCCGAGCCACTCGAAGAGCACGTTGACGCTCTCCTCCCCCGTCTTGGTACCGAAGGTCGGCGCGGAGGAACGCTCAAAGCCCTGACCTAAGCCGCTCACCTCATGCCCGAGGTGCAAGGCGCTCACTGCAGCGACAGTCCTGTAGCCTTGCTCTTGAAATGCCTCGGCTAGCGTCTGCGCGCTGGGATTGAGAGCGGTGACGTTATCCACGATCCCGAGATCCCTCGAGTGCACACCAGTCAACATCGCCGTGTGCGAGGGCAGCGTGATGCAGCTCACAGCCTGCGCGCTCTCAAAGAGCACGCCCTGCGCAGCCAGAGCGTCAAGCGCCGGCGTCTCCACCTTCACCCCTGACATCGCGGCGTTGAGGTGGTCGGCACGGTGGGTGTCCGAGGTCACTAGCAGCACGAGCTTGGGGTCGGGTACGGCGCCGACGATCACAGGCGCTGAGATCCAGACGCCGACAGGAGCCGTGCCACACTCAACAAGACGCACCTGAAACTCGACCTCCTCTCCCTCAAAGCCCTCCGTCCAAAGGACTCGATCAACCCACTCCTCCCGCGCCTCATCGAGCCCGTAGACCTCGCTCTGCAGAGCCGTGTCCCCCGCGTAGAGGGTGAGCTCAATAAGCGCCCCCTCCGGAGGTGTGGCTGTTAGAGATTCGACAGAGTAGCCCACCTCAACCCCCTCGCCTGCGCGCGGGGTCAGGCTGCCCCTCAGGACATGACCCTGGGTGAGCCAGTACCCGGGGCGTACTTCATCCCCCACACGAGCGTGCGTCCCACGCACCAAGCGTGACTCCAGCCACTCCTCCACTGCGACCTCCGAGAGCTCAACGAAGAGGACGCCCACGGGCCCGGCTCGTCCCGGCAGAGTCATCTCAATCTCATCAAAATCTCCGGCGCCCGCACCGAGCGTCAGGAACGGCGCCGTGAGGAGCTGGGGCTCAGAAGAGACGCGAACGAGGAGCGGCTCTGCCTCGGCGATCACCTCGCCCTGACGCTTCAGCCTCACGGTGAGTCGACTGCGCATCTGGCACAGATAGCCGACAGTTACCTGATTGAAGGTCTCGACAGAGAACTCCCCAAAGAGGCTCACAGAGCGCAAGCCCTCACCGCCCACATGCAGGCAGCGGTCGATGCCGAGAGGCTTGACCTCACCGATACGGGTGGGCGCGTTCGAGCGCCACGAGTCGCCCTCCTCTGGGAGGAATCGAAGCTTGGGCGAGAGGTCGCGACCTGTGACAGACCCGCTCCCTCCGCCTTCGATCGCGACGTGAGGGACGTCCTCGGCGAGCACCCGCTCCAACGGGAGGACCCGTGACCCAAGCCGCCCCTCTCCCCCTCCGCCAGCCTCCCCCGAACAAGCTGAGAGCAGAGCGGGGAGGCTCAAGAGGAGCGCTCGTGCAGCCGCCCTTCCAGAGCGCAGCTCAAGCATCGCCAGAGATCCACCCTGCGAGCTCAGTCGCGAGCTCTCCAACGGCTTTGTCATCTGTGAGGACAGCCCGATCACACTCTGCATATCGGTCACCGCGCTCCCTCAGTAGCTCCCGAAGCTCCTCCATCGCTCGCGGGCGGTCTCTCATGGGGCGCTTGTCTCCCTGATCGAGCACCCGCCTCATGTGCTCTTCCGGCTCCGCTCGCAGCCAGATCGTCCTGCAAGTCTCGCGGATTCTTGCCCAGGTGCTAGGCGAGTCAATCACAGAGCCAGAGGTCGCCAGCACAACTCGCTCCCCCTCCTCCCTGAGCACGCGCTCTAAGGCCTCTGCCTCCAGCTCCCTGAAGCGACGAACCCCGTGCAGGTCAAAGACCTCGCCGAGCGAGAGCCCCGCGAGCTCTTCCACCCGCTCATCTAGCTCGATGAAGGGGACCTCAAGCTCCAGCGCGAGGCGCTTGCCCAAGGTCGTCTTTCCAGCCCCCCGCAGGCCCACCAGAGCGACCCGCTCTGTGGCACGTGGTGAGCTAGCGACGAGCGAGGCGACCTCAACACCGAGCGCGGAGGCGAGGGCGATGAGCTTCAGCAGGCTGGGGTTGGCCCGGCCCGCCTCTGCCTCGGTCAGATACCTGCGGCTCACAGCAGCTCGCTCTGCGAGATCTGTCACAGAGAGACCTGCACCCTCACGAGCAGCCCTCAGCCTGGAGGCGAATTGGCGCAGGACAGAAGAGTCCGTCGAAGAATTAGGGTTGACCTCTGAGGGCATGTAACCAATAATACTCAGATGAACGGAACGTGAGCAAGATATTTCTCACAGCGCATCTGTCGACCCCACACCCCACATCCCATGGCTGCCACCGCTGCCCCTGCTCCTATCACCTGCTTCCAGACCTCGCCCACGGAGTACAAGCACTGGACCCTCACCGTCGAGGGCGACATCGCCACCCTCCTCATGCACGTCCAGCTTGAGGAGGGCCAAGGCGACAACTACGAGTTGAAGCTGAACAGCTACGACCTCGGCGTAGATATCGAGCTCAACGACGCGATTCAGCGATTGCGCTTCGAGCACCCTGAGGTTCGCACCGTCGTCATCACGGGCGGACTCGACCGAGTCTTTTGCGCAGGGGCAAACATCATGATGCTCCGCAGCTCCTCACACGCCTTCAAGGTGAACTTCTGCAAGTACACCAACGAGACACGCCTCGCGATTGAAGACGCGAGCGAGCACTCCAACAAGCGCTTCCTCGCCGCCCTCAACGGCACGGCCTCGGGCGGCGGCTACGAGCTCGCCATCGCCTGCGATGAGATCCTCCTCGTCGACGACCGCAACTCAGCGGTCAGCTACCCGGAGGTCCCCCTCCTCGGCGTTCTCCCTGGCACCGGTGGCCTGACCCGCATCACGGACAAGCGCAAGCTCCGCCGCGACCGCTGCGATGTCTTCTCCACGATCGCCGAAGGCATCAAGGGCAAGCGCGCCCTCGAGTGGGGCCTCATCGACGCCCTCGCCCCCCTCTCGCAGTGGGAAGACAAGGTCACGGAGATGTCACGCCGGATGGCCGACGAGCTACCCGAGCGCGCAGCTGACGGCGTCAGCCTCGAGAAGATCGAGCGCAGCGGTGACGACGACAATTGGAACTATGAGTACGTCACCTGCGAGATCGACGCCTCGAGCCGCACCGCAGAGCTCAC
>Ga0208624_1000311_pt1 | contig 25291 bp, 19 predicted proteins | sample Knorr_S23_td_DCM_FD_185607 | JGI IMG/M metagenome (GOLD analysis project Ga0208624, IMG submission 185607) | Marine microbial communities from Southern Atlantic Ocean transect - Knorr_S23_td_DCM_ad_71m_LV_A (SPAdes) (version 2) | ecosystem: Environmental > Aquatic > Marine > Oceanic | place... | reverse complement strand
TCGACCAACCCACCACGAACCACCCACCAAAACCGGCGTCTATGTTTTCAGGTGGTTTACTGTGAACAACCAGGACGTGGACGAAATCGCAGAACTGTCAAAAGCGGCTTGGGTCAGTTTTGAGGAAGACCCTCACATTGAGGTACAGGCGCTGTTCGCTCAATCTGATCGCAACAAACCAAGAGGTAAAATGTTGCTCATGACACAATACGATGATCTTGCGACCTGGCAGCGATCCCGTTCACCCGCAAAAGAAGCACAGGACAATTTCCGGCGACGACATGAGCTTACACTCGAAGCGACACCTGTCGCGACCCGCTTGGTAACGACCTAAACCGGATTACCAGGCTTTTCGTGTAATCCGCGTACCTGGAGCTGGTGGCGGCTGTGCCGCGCCGGCAAAGCACTGCGCTTTCGACATCCAGTCTGTCGCGTTGGGCCCGATGACCCTCAGGCTGGTATCAGCAATATTTCGAACCTGAGTCACAACCTGACAGAAGTCTTCTGCGGCACCCTCAATCAGGTCGTCAGCTGAAGGATCATTGAACGTCCACTCTTCTCCCGACGGCGCGGTAAGGTTCACATAGGGCTTGGGTTCAGGTGCTGTCTCTTCCCTGACCGCGTAAGTCCAGCCGTAAGTATTAATGCCCAGAATTACAATGTTACGAATACGGTCCTGGTTTTTCCGCACGATACCCAGCTGGTCGTAGATCTCCTGACCATGGGCCCAGGTCTCCATCAGACGCGCCGAAATACAGGAGCGTGCGCTCATATCGGGGCCACCCCATTTGAGACGCTTGGAAGGATCGACTGTCGCATAATTAGCCGCGACCTCGTCATAGTATTCACGCCAGGTTTCTCGTAAGGATGTTCCTGACAGGCCATCAAGCCACCTTTCCTCGAATCCAATCAACGTGCCACCTGCTTTGCCGTTCTCCTGGACCACCTGCAGGTAATCCAAGAACCCCTGCCCATCTGTTAGGGTCAAGTTGGCCGCCTGGTTCCATACATGCAGATGACGGAAAACATTGTTTAGCGTCCAGCCTTTGAACGCTGTCTTCTGGTCAAACTCTGCGTCCGACAACTCCGCTACCAGATCGTAGAGCGCCGAGCACTCTGCTTTAAAATCCTCTGCCTGTTCCATAGGGGACCCCGCAGGTTCAATAACTAACGCACCATGACCTGACCGCCATCAATAATGATGGCTTGACCGGTCATGTAACTCGCTGCCCTAGACGCAAGGAAGACTCCAACGCCTCGCAGTTCATCCGGGTCGCCAAAACGATTCAGAGTGATGTTGTTCGCGGGGTATTCATTCCCTTCGCTATCCGACCACAGGACCTGGGCGAAGCGCGTCTTGAACAGACCTGGGCACAGCGCGTTGATGCGGATGTTCTTTGAGCCATACTCGGCAGCGATGTTACGCACCAGCGCCAGATCTGCTGCTTTCGAGATCGCATAAGCCCCCAATTCAGTAGAAGGCTGAAACGCACCATTGGAAGACGTAATCACGATAACACCGTCTTCTTTCGCGACCATATCCGGCAACACCATATGTACGAGCCAATGGTTCGATTTCACATTGCTATTCATGGTTTTATCAAAGGCGTCGTCAGGGATTTCTGATGAGGGTCCGTGAAACGGATTCACACCCGCATTGTTGATCAGGATATCAATCGGCCCAAGTCGACTATGCGTTTCATCCACCAGAGCTTGGAGTTGTTCTTTGTAGCCAATATTGCAGGCTATTGCGATTGCTCGCTCCTCACCGACCATCTCGTTAATTTCTAGGGCCGTCTGTTCACAAACATCACCTTTCCGACTTGAAATGACGACTTTCGCACCTGCCATCGCCAAACCTTCGGCGAGTGCCCGACCCATCCCAATGGACGAACCGGTCGTTAGCGCGACCTTACCTGAAAGATCAAAGAGTTCGTTCAGTTGCGTCATTTTGATGCTCCTTATATGTGGTCTGTTGGGTCAATCAGCGATCGTTGCCGTAAATGTCCACTTTGTCATAGTTCAGCCAGCTTGTGTCGTAATCGGGATCACGGTCGAAACGAGGAGGCGCTGACCACTCCGCTTTTAGACTGTCATCAAAGTCGCATGGCAGTTCGTTTGCGGTTCTTTTAGACAACTCATCGTGCAAGGGCATGAAGATCACTCCTAACTCACTGGGCATCGGTCCTTTACCGGAGGGTTGAGTCTGCTCAACCGGACGTCGATTAAGCACTTTGTCGAACCGAAACGCAGCCTTGCTGTATTCAGCCTGCTCTGCCTGGTCGTCTTCGGTCATAGCTGCATTGACGGTTCTTCCCACGGGAACTATCGGGGTGTACATCCCCTTAGTCAACATGTCAGCAGGTTCCATTGCGGTGGGTAATGGACCGGCACCCACCGTCAAGTTGCCATGATCGCAATGCACCCAGAAACCACCGTGCGAACCATCGGGAAACGCATAAGCCGGCGTATCCGTAAATTCCTCAGAGAAGGTAAAAACCACGTCCTTGATACGATCCGCATATTTTTCCGCCCGGGTGGTCAGAATTTGTCGTGCACAATGGACCCATTCGGGCGTCATGAAAGTAAAACGGGGCATGGTCTGCACGGCCATCGCATCGTGTAGACCTCGCAGGACGGCTCCCAGCAACGGATTTTCGGGACCCTTCCCAACAAATTCCCATCGGCCCAGCTTACCAAGCCTCGCCTGTGCCGCCGCAACCACCTTCGGATCGCGACCTTTGAACTGAAGACGCGCCATGTTACTCAATATCGCGTGCTCGCCTTCGAGCTTGAAGTCACAGGCTGATGCCTCGAGCTCGCCTTCGCTCACCATCACAGACCCGCCATCGAAGGTCACGTTCCACGCAAGCTTGCCGCCGACACGAAGATAGGCAGGGGGATTGTGCGCTACTTCACAAAACGTAAACTTCTCGCCGGAGAGTCCGTCCGCGCGCGTGGCCACCAGCCCGTCCAACACATCGCTCGCGACATCCACCCACTCCGAACTCAGAAATGTAAGCTCACCAATCCCGTCAGCCATCGCCGCCCACAGATCGGACACCTGACCATTTGCAATTACCGACATCGTGCTCTCCTGACCTTGGAATCGAATGGGCTCGTATAGTAGCAGCGTCGAAGATAGTGAGCGAATACCTCAGAGCGTAACCAATCGCTGACCTCGCTAATTACGAAATACGTATCAGGATGCATCAAAAAGAACGGAGAGGTCGCTCTGGGGAATACGGTTAAGCGCTTGCCACGTCGATGATGCGCACGGCCATCGGCGCCAGCAGACGCTGTACCGGCGTCGGAAGGCATTTAGTCTAGAACAACAGACGCGTTCGGATCGTTCCGTTCACTAGTTGCAGCTGTTCAAGTGCAAGGCTGCTCTCGGACTGATCCACTTCAATAACCACATACCCAATGGCTTCATTGGTCTGCAGATACTGACCCGCAATGTTGATCCCATTATCGGAGAAAATCTGATTGATCTCTGTCATAACACCTGGCACGTTTTTGTGGATATGCAGCAGACGATGCGTACCTGCGTGTTCTGGCAACCCAACGGCAGGGAAGTTCACCGACGCCATGGTGGAGCCGTTATCACTATAGGTGACCAGCTTGCTCGCAACTTCGACACCGATGTTCTCCTGTGCTTCGACGGTCGACCCACCCACATGAGGCGTCAGGATCACGTTTGTGACCTGGTTATCGCCGTTTCGCATTGGCGAGATAAATTCCTCATCGTTGCTTTTGGGTTCCACCGGATATACATCAACCGCCGCGCCCAGCAGATGACCATCTTCTAGGGCACTCGCCAGTGCATCCAGATCAATAACCGAACCACGTGATGCATTGATCAGCACGCTGCCCTGTTTCATCTGTCGGATCCGCTGCCCCGTCATCATGCGTCGGGTGGAGTGATCTTCAGGCACATGGAAGCTCACAACATCTGCGATCGAGAGCAATTCCTCCAGTGATCCCGACGCCGTCGCGTTGCCCATCGATAGTTTCGCGTGGACGTCATAGAAAAACACCTTCATACCGAGAGACTCCGCCAGAACACTGACCTGCGAGCCGATATTCCCGTAGCCGACAATGCCGAGGTTCTTGCCTCTGATTTCGTACGACTGGCTCGCACTTTTTTTCCACACCCCACGGTGCATGAGTGCGTTCTTTTCAGGCACACCTCGCAACAACAGAATGGCTTCGGCGATCACCAGTTCGGCAACACTCCGCGTGTTCGAGAACGGCGCGTTGAAGACCGGAATTCCAGCTTCCAGTGCAGCGCCCAGGTCCACCTGATTGGTGCCAATACAGAAACACCCAATGGCAATGAGTTTGTCCGCAGCCTCAAGTAAACGGCGCGTGATCTGGGTTCGCGACCGAATACCCAGCATGTGAACACCTCGGAGCTTTTCAATAAGTTCTTCTTCTTTCAAAGAACCGGCGATTGTTTCAATACTCGTGTAACCCGCATCGTTCAGAGTAGACACCGCATTGGGGTGAATCCCTTCCAGTAGCAGGATGCGAATTTTGGATTTTGGGAGTGACGTGCGGGAGGTCATACGAGCGGTTTCACGTTGAATTAGGTGTTGAGTGTTGAGCAATATCGGGCAACGGCGCATTTTACAGAATGCGACGACAAGATGAGACTGCAACCCACGGACGATCACCCAGCACTATCTGAACTCACAGAGCTACTGCCCCTACAAGACTATATCAACGCAGACATCATCGTATCTGAACCCGTGCCGACTTAACGCTTTGCATTGTCTGACTCCTCAGCCTCGACGCTCAAAGCTATCGGCATCGCTGTCGCAGAGATCTCGCGGACGCGGACCGGTGAAGACCATGCTGTGTCCGTCAATATCGAACACGTGGCCGCGGTCCTCAACATCCTTTTTCAATCCGTTTGGAAAATCAGCAGCCTGTCACGCGTGATCGATTTGTCTCAAGGAGCGTCAAAGGACGGATGCTTTTTCCATATGCGTGGCTGCTTCAATACCGCAGGTATATGCGCCGCAGTGTGTTGTGAACCAGGTCCTACGAAAAAAGCCGCTGCCGTTGCTACCTAGGACGCACTCTAAGTGGAACAGCATCGCGACAATGAGGGTCATTGTGGCGCGATGGTCCTAACGCGGACGCAATGGGCTGAACACCCACGTGGTCAGGCGCTCGCTGCCAAATCGGTTATCGAGATCATCAAAATGGAAGCATCAGAGCCCGAACCCGCAGGCAAGGGTGAAAGACCCAAGGAGGCAGTTGCCTTGTTCGGGTGTCTGTCCTACGAACCGGAGAGTGATAAGTCGCAAAGCCCCGTATTGCCGACGAAATTCCGTTTCCGCCAACTGGACTGGGAAGTGACGATGTTCTGATTTACGAAACAAGCTCCGAAGTCACCGAAGGTCGCTCCACTCATATTGCACCCGCCGATCAACTTTCCCGAACCCAACCCTTCTGGGAGCGTCCGGCACCCTGCAACTGTGCGGAAAAATCCACTTGGGTCACCTGAGCTAGCAATCACTCCCTAGGATGCGCGCGGTCTTTACTCCAGCCGCGACCATTCCTATTATCCGGAGACGTTTAGACCAAGCCCAAACACCAGGACAACAACATGGCGCCTAAAGACTACCGCGATATTACCTATCGCACCGACGACCGACTCGCATTTATTACCCTGAATCGTCCCGAAAAACTGAATGCCTTATCCAATAACCTTCGCGCCGAGGTCATGGACGCGATGCGTGAAGCAGAACATGACGAAAATGTCGGCGTTATCGTGCTGGCCGGGGAAGGCCGATCCTTTTCTGCCGGTTATGACCTGTCGCCTGCGCGTGCCGCAGGCGATGACGATTTTGTCGATGAGCGCTCTAAACTGCCCCCGACCGGAACAACACACCCAGGCAAGAATCAGTGGGCACGACACGTCATCATGACAAACTGGACGATCTGGGAACTCGGTAAACCCGTCGTCTGCCAGATTCAGGGCCACTGTCTCGCCGGGGGCACCGAGCTCGCATCAACGTGTGATTTCAGGATCGTCGCCGACGATGCGAAGATTGGTTATCCACCGGTTCGCGCTATGACCACGATGGACATGATGTGGGCGCCCTGGCATCTGCCACCCGCAAAGGCGCGAGAGTTTGCTTTTATGGGGGACTCCTTCTCCGGGGAAGAAATGGCACGACTGGGATGGGCTAATTACGCCGTGCCTGCCGAAGAACTAGCAGACTTCACCGAACAGTTCGCGCGTCGAATGGGCAATATCGACAACGAGATGCTGATGTACACAAAACGCTCGGTGAACCGTCAGTACGAAATGATGGGGATCGTTGAAGGTCTCCGTTCTGGAGCGGAAATCATGGCGTTGTCCGCGGTAAGGGATGCGGCTGATGAATGGAACCGTCGCGTCCGGGAAGACGGTCTCAAGTCTGCGCTGGAATGGCGTGATGGCCCGTTCCGCGACTTCCGTGGTGCTTACGACAGCGCACCAAAAGACCGAGCTGTTGCGACCGGCAAAAAGCACGATGGGGGAGATTACGCCAACTGATGACAGGGCCTCTGCCCGAACACGGGAGGGTGAAAAGTCAAAACAGCAGCGATCAACGGCTGCGGTTGGGCTATTTCGCCTCGAACGGAATCTCGTAAAAACGGAGGCGCTGCATCACAACGTATAACAAGGTTGGCAGTTTATGAAAACCGTACGTTCGCCATCGCTGTTTTGGTTTCTCGACCAAACGATAGAACTATTCAAGGCCGTATTGAGCGACGCGAGATAGCGGCCGCCGGAATATTCCCGCCTCATAGTTGATGGTTCCGTCCAGTGGCAGAAAGGTCTTCACGTTTGGTAACTGATCACGATACCTGTTCATGAATTTCTCTTGTCACCCATTACCCAGCCCAAGGCTGGGCGAAATTTCGATGTGAATGCGAACACGCTCCACTAACAACACGACTGTGGCCTATCGAGCTGCAGGTACTGATGGCCGGCGGTTTAACAGGTGCACAGGACCGATGGTCGTGATCGACGCGATCAACCCGACCTATTCCCAGATACAGGTTGCTCTCAGCTCAATGCTGTAGCGGCTGGGTTGACCCAGTTCGACATCGGGATCTCGAAACGCACAATGGGGCGTCCAGAACGGCAGGTCAGTACCGACCCTGTCTGTATCGTAGGTACGAAACGCAACGACTTCATCCTTTTGCATCTCTGGGAACGCGTACCAGTGATGGTCCTCAGAATTCTCTGGCGCCATCATGGCGAGTGCATCAAAGTTGAACCCGCTATCAGCGTAGTTGTTGACCGGAAAAGCACGCACATCAGTTTTCCTGGCAGTCCGCGCGTCACAGAAGGCCAACGGCAGATCCATCCTTGGCTCGCCGACATTTCGCCAGAATTGGAGGATCAGCATACGCTTGGCATTCGTTACAGCATCAGGACTTACACCGGCTCGCTTCAGGCCTTCCAGTCCCTCTAAGTCATCTGTATAGCGTGCACGGATCAGGTCACCATAGGTCTCAGCAAAATCCGAGTGTGCAAACATGATCGGACCCAGTTGCTGATGAATCTTCATCTGCTCCGGGTTGCGCAGGATATGACCACCGACCAGGGCATGGTCAGCACCGGTCAGTTCCTTTGCGAAGTCGCTGATCTCCTGATAGTGGATCTCCGTGATCTCCGCCTCATTCGACCAATCCTGAACGCGGGACTCGTGCTGCTTCAGCTCAAAGCCACAGTCTTGCCATCCACCGGGCGGGTGCTCACGCCCATTGCGCATATCGAACTCCACAGGTCCGGGAGCCATTTGCTTCACGTAATTAAGGCTGACGCGATACAGGGCAGTTTCACTCATGGGATTGCTCGAAAAAAGAAAAAACGGACACACATTATGGCGAAATTCATCGTTTTGCCCAATCCCGCTGTTGATAGGACAGTCAGGGAATCGTCCGGATACCGGAGAGATCGTGATATCAGGGCGTCGGCGCCTGGGGTATGATCGGCGAAGTCCCTTGGGTACGCAGGATTAAGGATGCCCGCAATGATATTCGCTTCAACATTTAGACGATGCCGCACGGGGCTTTTCGCACTCGCACTACTTAGCGGAAATGCTATTGGCGCTTCCGCGGATTTTGATCCTGCGACCTGGCCTGACGACAAGATCATTCCGCCTCGAGACGCGCTGAAAGGCACGCTACCCAATGGCGTCCGCTATGCGATTGAACATCAGTCCGCCGACGCCAACGAAGACAAGGCACAGGTTAACCTGTTGGTGCAGGTCGGGTCGCTCCACGAGAAGCCTGAAGAAGCCGGATACGCACACTTCCTCGAGCATCTGCTGATTACCCGTGGGTCCTACAAGGAAAAATCAGAAGCGTTTCTGGAATCTATGAATGTCCCTTCGGCGCTGCATGGTCAATCTGGCTTCACCCGTTTGGATGCGACGTTTTACGGCATTCCCGTGCCAGAAAAAGCGCGGAAGAACGTACCTGGTGCCATCGAATTACTGGCAGGTCGACTGCTGAATGCTGATTTCACCGACGACGAAGTCGATCTCGAACGAGAAGTCGTCTTATCCGAGGAGCAAACACGCCGTCAAACAGACGCAGAAAAACGACGGATTAAGGTCCTCTTCGGCGAGACGCATCCTCTGACAACCCAACTCCCGATCGGCACGCGCGAAACCCTGGGTACTGCCACCCGCGACTCACTGATGGCATTTTACGAGAACTGGTATCGGCCAGAGCGGCTAATAGTGACCGTCGCTGGAGACATCAAACCAAAAGCGGTCCTTCGACAGATCCGCAAGCATTTCGGCAAAATCCCAAAGCGAACAACGACCGTCACTGAACCGGAGATCATAGAGCCCCAGCCGGGTATCCGCGTCGATGTGATCGAGGACCCGGAGATCGACCTAATTTCCACCCAGGCACTGCTCCTCAATCCCTATCCGGATCTCACGACGATTCCAGACCTGCGCAGGGTGCTCGCAGAGGCGATCGCGCTCAATATCACATCCGACCGACTCCGGGATTTTGTTAACGATCGCGGCGACATCAATGTGATGGGTGTGTTCTTCAGTAACATGGAGAACATCGGAGGCATTGAAATTCAGGCGGTAGGACAGCCTGGCACTGAGCTCGAGTCTTTCGCGAATACCACCCGCATCCTGGAAACCGCGTTGCGGGAGGGGTTCTCCAAGACCGATGTCGACGTCGCGGCCACAATCCGTGAACGGAGCTATCTCAACCGGCTGGATGCAGAAGGACACAGGCCCAACGCGCAGATTGCCATGCACTGGGCGAACGCACTGAATGACGGCTACCATGCGTTTGATACTGAAGCGGAGGTGAAGGCAGCGCGGCACGTCTTGAAACAGATCACCCCCGCAGAAGCGCAGGCAGCACTGCTCAGACTCGTACGCAGCAACAGTATTGGTTTCGTTATCAACGTACCCAAAGGTCAGACGCTCAAGGAACCACCCACTGCGTTTGGAGCGGCGATCGCTAGCCTTCAGTCCGTTCCTGATGTCGACATGACGCGTGAAGCGGAGGAGAAAGCTGCATCCACTGAAAAAGATGCCTTTGCATTGGTGGATATCCAACCGGGCGCCATCACCAGTCGCGAACACCATAAAGGTTATGGCACCATACTCAAACTGTCTAATGGAGCGACTGTTCTCTTCCGTCAGGAAGACGAATCAGGAAAACCGTTTCGCATCCAGTACCAGGCTCCGGGCGGTGCCGGCGTTCTGAACGGCGCCAATGCCGTGAACACACAAGTTGCCCGAGAAGCTGTCTTCAATACCGGTCTCCGAGGACTCCGCAGTTCCGCACTGGCCAACCTGTTCCGACTACACAACACCACTGCAGACCTTGCCATCCAGGAAGGTCAGCTGATTGCTGTCGTTTCATCCATCACGCGCGAAACAGACTTTGCCATGAGAGCCTTCCACATTATGATGACCGAAGCGGAAATGGACGATGCCTCCTACACGCTGGTGAAAGAAAAATTCAAGACGGCGATGGAAGCCCGTGAAAAGGACGAGCAATATCGTTTCAATGCAGCGTTGCGTCAAGCCCTTTGGCCTGACCATCCATTTAATCCCGACGCCAACAATCTCGAAACACTGAGCGAGGTTACTCCCGAATGGATCCACAGCATGATGGAGCGTCTGTTCGCCCATGTGAGCGGCGGATACTTTCTTATCAGTGGATCTGTGCCCGAAAATGATGTCACGCCGCTGATTGAAATGTATCTGGCTTCACTTCCAGCTGGTGATCCCTGGTCTCGACCGGTGCTCGACTATCCCTCGGCAATAAAAGCAACCAACGTCCGACATTTTGACAATCCCAACGAGCGCAGTCTGGGGCAGATGTTCTTCATCGAAGACAGGCCTGAGTACGACGATCGGCAACGGGCCGTCCGATCTGCCTTCAGTGGGCTATTGAGCAAAATCTTGCTGGATGACATCCGAGAGGCGCAGGGTCTCGTCTATTCCATCGGCGCTCAGGCATCGTCACCAGGCGTCATCACGCCTGTTCATGGTCTAGTTTCGATCGGCTACGTCGCCGATCCAAGCCATGTAGAGACCATCGAGACCTCGGTCATGGGACACATCAAAGATCTGGCCAACATGTCAGACGAAGACACCGAGACACTGGCTCTCATAAAGGCACAGTCAAAACGGCAGTTCACCGATTCACTGAAGCGTCCAGCCGCCACACTCGCGTATCTGATGAACGCGCAAATGATTGGCCAGCCGGTGCTGACGGAGCAGCGAGCGCATGACTACATCGATAGCGTGACGCCCGCGGATGTACGGGTTTTTGCACAGCAGGTGTTGGAGGAGTTTGTGAATGTGAACGCGGAGTTTTCTCCGCCCAGGTCAGAGGACTGACCCACCTATCTAGGAAGACGCAGATAACTGCTTCTACATTGTTTCCTTCTCCAGGACATCACAGCGCAGCGCGAGCCCGCCCTGCGCCCAAAACCGAAGTAGAGCCATGACCTTGCTCGCCACTTTGATGAATGGCGTGAGATAAGAACTGCTACTCTCAACATCCGGGTACTGACTGGCAACTTCAATCACCGGGTCATAAACGGTTTCAACGACAGACCCGGCGTGGACTTGAGGGGTGCTAACGGTTTCTTGACCATCTAGCCATCCTTCGCGTCAGCCAACACGAAACGTGCACCTTTCTCGGCAATCATGACAGTAGGCGCGTTGGTGTTCCCAGATGTGATCGTCGGCATTATCGAAGCGTCGATCACGCGCAGACGATCCACACCATGGACTTTGAGGTGATGGTCGACCACTGCCATCGGGTCATTTCCCATCTTGCAGGTACCAACTGGATGGAAGATGGTGGTCCCGAGATCACCTGCGGCTTTCACCATATCGTCGTCTGTGACCACCTTCGGTCCGGGCAGCCATTCCTTCGGTTCAAATGGTGCTAACGCATCGGCTGCCATAATTCGTCGCGTGAACTTGAGCCCTGCCACAGCCACGGCCTGATCTTCAGGTGTCGACAGGTAGTTCAGCGTGATAGCCGGATCGGTTGCGGCCGCATTATCGCGAATCCGGACATGACCACGACTCGTAGGCCGAAGGTTACACACTGACGGTGTGATGGCATTGAAGGGGTGCAGCGGGTCGCCAAATTTGTCCAAGGATAACGGTTGTACATGCCATTCCATGTTAGCCGAGAGCTGGTTCGGATCACTGCGGGCAAACGCGCCCAACTGCGATGGTGGCATGGTCAGCGGACCTTTCTTAAATAACAAGTACTCAAGTCCCATCACAGCTTTTCCAATCAGAGAGTTGTACCGTTGATTGAGCGTCACCGTGTTGCTGACCTTGTAAATCGTCCGAATTTGAAGATGATCCTGCAAGTTCTCGCCAACCCCTGGCAGATCGTGCAACACGGGTACGCGTGCATCCTGAAGCACTTTCCCAGAACCGATCCCGGATAGTTGAAGTAATTGGGGTGAGCCAATGGATCCTGCAGCCAGCAGGACTTCTCGTCGCGCGCTAATGTCCTGAAGGCCCGCGTTTCCCAATAGAACACGGACTCCTTGTGCTTTGACACGCCCCTCATCAGAATCGGTCAGCAAGCTTTGCATATGTGCGTTCGTGAAAACAGTGAGATTCGGGCGATCCAACGCGGGCCTAAGAAATCCGCGGGAAGCACTCCAGCGCGTACCGCGTCGCTGATTCATCTGGAAATAGCTGTTCCCGAAGTTGTCTCCGCGGTTGAATTCCTCGATTTTCGGAATACCGCTCTGCTCGGCCGCCTCTCTCCAAGCATCTAAAATTTCCCAGTTAACCCGCCGCTCTTCCACCCGCAGCTCGCCACCCTGACCATGCCACTGATCAGGACCGTGCACGTAGTCCTCACTCTCTCGAAATACCGGCAGAACATCCTGCCAACCCCAGCCCTGATTACCCAGCGATGCCCAATGGTCATAGTCGCTGGCCTGGCCACGCATATAGACCATGGCATTGATTGAGGAGCAGCCGCCCAAAACCTTGCCACGTGCGTACCCAATACTGCGATCATTGAGCCCGGGTTCAGGCTCCGTCTTAAACATCCAGTCAGTACGAGGGTTTCCGATCGTAAACAGATACCCGACGGGGATAGGTATCCAGAAATAGTCATCCTGTCCACCTGCCTCAAGAAGACAGACAGAGAATTCACCGGATGCAGAGAGGCGATTTGCCAGCACGCAACCCGCCGTGCCCGCACCCACGATGATGAAGTCAAACTCCATCAGCTATTTACCTCAGAAACTCGTTAACCCTATTCCGAATATTCGAAGTACGCATTAGAGACCACAACCTTGTCACCGACGCGACCTTCAAACAGGACACGACCCGGACCGTCATGCCATGCATGAACTGATAGTTCATCACCCATGAAGACAGGCGATGAGAAGCGTACCTTGATCTTTTTGAATCGTTTAGCATCGCCGTTCGCCAACGCGCCTAGGAGCAGATGGCCACAGTGTCCGAACGTACACAGTCCGTGGAGTATCGGTTCATCAAACCCACCAAACTTTGCTGAGTCAGGATCGATGTGAAGCGGGTTGTAGTCACCGGACAGGCGATAAATATGGGCCTGGTTACTAGCAATAGCCGCACTCGCAGTGACGTCTGCCGGGGTCTCCGGCACGGTGATCTTCTGTGAATAGGTCTCACCAGCTCCCTCAAAGGTCTCAATGTCGCCCAACTGCTCCACACCTCGCCGGAACGATCCATTCACCATCTTGATACAGACGTCACCATCCGCATCTGTCACGGTACTCTCAGTCTCCACGAAACCGTTACCTTTTCCGCGAGGGTGTACTCCGATCAATCGCGATTGCACGCGGACTTCACCACCAATCGGCAATGGCTTGACCATCTCAAGATATCGCTCAGCATCAATCGTCAACGGGCCTGGAGAGCTAGGCACAGCTTCCCGGTCTACTGGTGCACCTGAACCACCCCAACGGATCGGGAATGTCGGGAATACCGCAAAATCAGGATGGCCTTCATAGACATAGGACAAGTCTTCGATACCGATACCCACGGCGTACAGAAGGACATCACGGCGTTCATAGCTGATCACAACGGGGTCGCCCCAGGGCCCAGGTTTCCCACCCGGTAAAGCAGCACTCGCATTATAAGTCGGCATCGGTTTACTCCTCGCGTGTCTTGATGCAGTCAGGCTGCGACAACGTAGCGCAACAACTGGGCCACTTGATCAGGTGATGTCGCCCAAGCCATAGCGGCTGCATCGACCTCTTTAAGTGGGTGAATAATGTCGTCGTCATGCAGCGTAATATAGGGCTTGCCCATCGCCGCGCAGAAGCCGGCGTCAAAAGCAGCGTTCCACTGCTTGTATTTGTCACCAAATCGGATCACGGCAATGTCACACTTCTCAATCAGATTGCGCGTACGAATGCCATTCACCTTGGACGATTTGTGATCTCGCCAGTAATTACTATTCTCGGGACCCAGAAAATCACCAGCGGCATCACTGGCCTCATGATCCGTCACCGCTGACGTAAACTGCAGATGCAATCCGTGGACTTCACAGCCCGCGATAATCTGATCACGCCAGTCGGTATGAATTTCGCCCGACAGATAGACCGTCCAGTTCATTTTGTGCTCCTGCTTCAATCCTTCGCTTATGCGCTCAACAGCCCAAGTTCAAAATAGGAGTCGATCGTGGCACGCACTGTCTCTTCAATCGGGTAGGTTTCCAATCCGAGTTCCTCCATTGCCAGCAGACAGTATGAACGTGGCGAATCGTAAGTTGGCTTGGCGGGCTGGTCGCCATTCATCTCTTCTCCACCAACCTCGGCCAACTGCGGGAACAACGCTTTCATCATCGCCTGCAGCTGCCAGGTAAATAGCTCGCCAGATCGGTCGGCCGCCGACAGGATATAACGCGAACCATTGCTACCAATCGTCGTTTCTGCAGCCAGCCGATGCGCTGAGGCAACATCACGTACATCAACGTTGTTCCAAAGCATGCGGCCACCGGCGCTCTTCTTGTAAGCTTTGCCCTCGGCCATAAAGCGCATACAGTTCTGCCAGCTCCAACCCTGGTCGTGGTTCGCACACATCAGGGGCCCAATCACATGCAGCGGCAGGATTGCCATGGCATCAAAAGAGCCGTTCTCTTCCGCCTGGGCATACAGCATCTTCTCTGCCTCTGCTTTCGCCATCGCGTAAGCGATATCACGATTCTTGGGGATCATCTCTTCGGTCCAACGACCGTTGTAACCTTCAACGTTGTCACCACACCAGTCTTTCTCAGTGAAAACGTATCCTGGTGGGCGTGGATGCCCTACAGCCGCAAACGAGGAGGTGAAGACAAAGCGCTTCAACGCGCTAGACTTCGCAGCAGACTCCAGCACGTGCTGCACCTCGGTAAAGCAACCGTCATAAACCTCCTGTGGCGTCTCACTGTTATAGCCGACAGTCGCGCCCGTATGCAGTACCGCACTGCAATCGCTGAAGGCGTCGTCGTAACTGCCCGCTTTGAAAAGGTCGCCTTCAAAGAGCTCGACTGAACCACGTAATGTGGGATCGTCATTAAGCGCGGTCAGGTGGTCACACTTCTCAGGTTTATTTTTGTCCCTTACACAGGCTCGAACGTTGTAACCCGACTCCATCAGGTCGTACACACACCAGGAACCGATATAGCCACTGGCACCAGTGACCGCCACAGGACCATCTACGGGGGAAACTGCCTTGCTCAAAGTCTCATTCCTCTTCTTATAAATGTTCTGTTCAGCGCAGCACATCGTCGTCTGCTCGCTGGGGCCGCTAAAGTATCACGAAGCCCTTGTTTCATGGAATTGTTCTTGGATCAACCCTAATGGAGATCCTGCTAACGATCGGATTTAGCCGCGCGTTCCGAGCGTCTTGCCATCCAGGCCTCATCCCGATGTGCAGGCCCGTAGTGCCTTTCCATCTCAAGTCGTGGGTCACCGGCAAAAATATGTCCTGCTCCTTTACAGACCTTGAATCCCAGAATGTCCTGTAGTTCCTGCGGAAAGGTCAACATCCGCGAAGGATGCGTGGCGAGCATCAGATTTTCCTGCTGGCGCATACTGCCATTGCAGTAGTTGATCGTCATACCTAGACGTTCCTTGTCTGTCCTGTTCTCCCCGGCGCCGTGATATGTCGTCCCCACCACAAATCCGATGCTACCGGCAGGCATTGTCAACTGAACATGGTCATAGTCCCGGCTGAAATCCGGATCCTCTGCCATAGTACTACTCCCAGGCACCAGCCGCGTCGCGCCATTGTCCTTCGTAAAATCGCCAACTGCCCACATGGTATTACACACAAGATTCGGATGGGGCCGCGGAAATTGATAGACCCCATCATCTACATGGAATGGTTGTGCTTTCTCACCGGGACCGATGATGGCAGTGCCCATCGTCGACAACAGGAAACCCTCTCCCAGCACGCGACCCATCACCGACAGTACAGCCGGATGAATGGCGACCTGCTGCCAGATATCGCCATCGTTCAGCAGGTCAAACCATCGTCGAGTCTTGTACCCTGAGAAAGGTGCAGGGGGAATATCACCACCCGGCCTGAGTGCTTCCAACCGATCGAACTCATCGCGTAACGCTTTCTGATACGCCTCATCAAAGACGTCTTCGATGACAGCGAAGCCCTGATGCGCAATTTCTTCACCGACCGCACGAGCTTCGTCATCGCTTAATGTACGCACATTCATGTTGTGTTGGTTCCTCAGGTTAGTAGAGTTTACAGAGCCTCAACAGGTCGGCAGCGCTATCGCGCGACCGTTTGTCCCGGTGTATCGATTAAGGCCACACGCATGGTACTACCGGATCCGCAAATCGTGCCAATCTAGTAAATCAAGATCGGCGACTTCTGGTTCGCGGTACTCAACCCAACGCCAGTGTTCAAACTTGTTCGAACACACGATGTTGATGTGTCGTTATCGGGCCGCCAGGTTTTCTGCAAACGCCTGCTCGACCGAATCAATCCCCAAATTTATCGCGCCCGACACATCTGAGAGTCGCTTTGACAGGGCGGACTTGCCCACACCAGGCAACCCAGCCATGATGCAGAAACATCCAGGTCTGCCAGTCACCTAGGCCTGCTCACCATCATGGTGATCAAAATACTGGGTCGACAGGGTACGCTGATTTTCGTAGATCGAACCTTGGTAGGGCGCCATTGGCAACGGCATCCGTACTGGCACGTCCTCCATCCTCGGTTCTGTCGTGGGCTCGCCGTGCACGACACGGGCATTGAACTCATCCAGATCACGCAGAGATTCGATACCTGCGAGCGGCCATGCATCTGCCGCCGCATATTCGTAAAACAGAATGCGTCGTTGTCGGTCAGATCGGTTCATCGCCGATCCGTGGACCAGACGCGCATGGTGAATGGTGATCGAGCCAGCGCTGCCGAATACCTTCCGTGCTGTCGTCACGTCGACACCCTCTCTAACCACATCTATCGCACCACAGAAAGCACCATCACTGTGGTGGTCAAACACCGGACCCCGATGAGAACCCGGTGCCATCATCAAAGGTCCATTATCGGCATCCATATCATCCAGCAGGATGCCGACCGCAAGCACATCCTGGTTCGTATGCGGGTAAAACGCCCAGTCCTGGTGCCACTCAACCGGCGAGCCGAAGCCGCCTGACTTCATGTTGATTTTCCCACCTGCCCGCAACCGAATGTGGTCGCCGATCAGGGGCCGCAACGCCGACATTACGCGTGGATGCGCCGCCAGCTCTAGGTAAAAAGGATGAACGAGGTGGGGGCGCTTGATACGCCTGACGCGCGGATTTTCCGGCGTATGGGAGGGTTCGAGATCGAGGTCCGCCGAATGTTCTGTAAGCCCAGCGGCATCCTCGATAACCGTCTCGGTGACGTCAATCAACTTCGCAAGGATCTCCGGTTCCAGGACATCTGGTACGACCGTATAGCCATCACGCTGATATTGTTCAAACTGGGTCGCGGTCAAACCGCCGCTTTCGTTCATACGTCGAGATCTCGGTCATCAATGACTTGATCTCAACATAACACAGGCGCCCACTGTTCTCATGACGACCATTTTTGTTCTTCCGCCTAACGAGAAATTGGCGTTGCCACTGTCAATTGATGTGTAATCCTCTATATAATCGGCGCGCATCTCGGAGCCCCTGGCTGGTGTTGGGTACCAAAACCCGGCAACGGATCGTCTGGATATACTCGGGCAGATGCCACATTGGAACTCAATAAGAATAATTATCTGCCGACCCGACTTCTCTAACATGACCACAGCGCCATACGACGAACGTATCGCCATGAAACGAAGATGGCAGACGAAAAGCTTCGGGAGCAACACGGTTTCGTGGAGACAGAAACCCTAGCCACTGCTATCCATAGCGAAGAAGAGGGAAGAAGAGAGCATGTCGGACAAACAGAAGATCATCTATACAGAAACGGATGAGGCCCCGCGCCTAGCCACCTATTCGTTCCTACCGATCATCAAAGCTTTTTCGGAGATTGTAGGAGTCGCGGTCGAGACGCGGGATATCTCGCTTTCTGGTCGAATAATTGCGGCCTTCCCGGAACGCCTCAGCGAAAACCAGCGAATCACTGATGATCTCGCGGAACTCGGTGACCTGACTCAATTTCCGGAAGCCAACATCATCAAGCTTCCGAACATCAGTGCATCAAACCCTCAGATGCACGCCACCATTAAGGAGCTTCAGGAGAGAGGTTATGACCTACCGGACTACCCTGAGGAGCCCGCCAATGATGAGGAAGCTGACATCAAGGCACGCTATGACCGCGTAAAAGGGAGTGCCGTCAACCCGGTACTGCGAGAAGGCAATTCAGATCGACGGGCTGCCGCAGCCGTAAAGGACTACGCACGAAAACACCCCCACACCATGGGCGAATGGTCCAGTGACTCAAAGTCGCATGTCGCACACATGGAAGCTGGTGATTTCTACGGCTCCGAAGTGTCAACCACCATGGACGCCGACGATACGTTGAGGATTGTGTTTTCAGGCGCAAACGGCGATCAGACTCTGGCGGAAGGTGTCGCTGTACAAGCCGGCGAAATCGTTGATGCTGCGTTTATGAGCAAGAAGACTCTCTGTGATTTCCTCGCCAAAGAAATCGCATCCACAGAGGAAGGCGTCCTGTTCTCACTGCATCTCAAAGCCACGATGATGAAGGTATCCGACCCCATTCTGTTTGGCCATTGTGTCCGAGCTTACTATGGCGCGGCGTTCGACAAACACGCAGATATTTTTGAACAGCTGGGTGTCGACCCGAACAATGGCGTAGGCGATGCTTACGAGAAGATCGAATCCCTGCCTGAAGACGAGGCTGCCGCGATTCGAGCAGATCTGGACGCGTGCATGACCAACGGTCCAGATATGGCCATGGTGAATTCGGACAGAGGAATCACCAACCTGCACGTCCCCAGTGACATCATTATCGACGCTTCAATGCCCGCAGCGATACGCGAATCCGGCAAGATGTGGGGACCCGATGGCGATCTGCATGATATGAAGGCCGTCATTCCAGACCGCAGTTACGCAAAGGTTTACGCAGAAACCATCAACCACTGTATTGAACACGGTGCCTTTGACCCAACCACCATGGGTAGCACTGCCAACGTCGGACTAATGGCACAAAAAGCTCAGGAGTACGGTTCCCATGACACGACCTTCGAAGCGCCGGCTTCAGGCAGCATTCGTGTGCTGGCCGCTAACGGTGAAGTCGTTCATGAACATCAGGTCGAGACCGGCGACGTCTGGCGGTTGTGCCGGGTCAAAGACGAACCCGTACAGGACTGGGTCAAACTTGCGATCCGCCGTGCCAAAGCGACCGGCGCGCCTATCGTCTTCTGGCTGGACAGCAACCGGGGACACGACGCGCAGCTGATCGCCAAAGTAAACCGGTATCTCCCCGAACATGACCTTGATGGTGTGGAATACCACATCATGACACCGGCGGATGCCACGAGGTTTTCGCTGGAACGTATGCGCCAAGGTGATGACACCATTTCTGTCACAGGAAATGTGTTACGTGACTATCTGACTGACCTTTTCCCCATATTGGAACTGGGCACGAGCGCAAAGATGCTGTCAATCGTTCCACTGATCGCGGGAGGTGGTCTATTCGAAACCGGTGCCGGTGGATCTGCACCCAAACACGTCCAGCAATTCGAGAGTGAAGGGCACCTTCGATGGGACTCGCTCGGTGAATTCCTAGCCCTGGGAGCGTCACTCGAACATCTGGCAACATCGTTCGACAACGGTCAGGCCCAGATTCTTGCCGACACGCTGAACGATGCCATCGCGCAATTTCTCGAAACCAACAAATCACCGTCTCGAAAGGTCAATGAAATCGACAATCGTGGCAGTCATTTCTACTTATGCATGTATTGGGCTGAAGCACTCGCGACGCAGGATGATGACCCCAGCCTCAAGGATCGCTTTGGGAGGTTCGCTGCGAACTTGAAGGACAACGAAGACACGATCAACGCTGAACTGCTCGCTGCTCAAGGTGATCCCGTTGACGTAGGAGGCTACTACCGACCCAATGATGACCTCGCGGACAAGGCGATGCGTCCCTCTGCTACCCTGAACGCGGCTCTGGAAAGCCTCACGTCTGGTTAATGAAGTTTTGAAGGGTCTCCTTAACAGAGACTCTTCAAACACAAGATCAGGCTGTTTCTTCTTCCGCCTGCAATACCACCATGAGCTGGCCATTCTGAACCTGATCACCTTTGCCTACCCTGAGCTCGCCGATTGTCCCAGCATCCGGCGCAGTGATACGGTGCTCCATCTTCATCCCTTCAAGGATCAGCAATAACTGTCCCTCTTCGACCTCGTCACCTTCCTTGACATAGGTATCAACGACGTTGCCAGGCATTGGTGCCGTGAGCCCACCTTTCAAACCTGCACGCGTGAGATCCGGGAATCGCGGTAATTCGGTGTATTCCAACTGACCGCTGGGACCGTGAGTCAACCAACGATCTTCATTGGAAGTCACTGTGTAGGCAACTCGGCGACCATCCACCGTCAGATCGATGGTGTTGCCATCGCGTTCCACAAGCTCGACTTTAAGCGTCAGATCGTCGGCCATAACATTGAACGATCCATCCCGCTGAGACTGATAATCGATGGTGACTTCCTCTTCGCCGCAGGTGTACTCGACATGTTCCGGCGGCATGATCGAGTTGCGCCAACCACTTCGAATCCGTTTCAGGGTGTTCGACGCCAATCGACGGTCGTATTGCGCCGCCATCGCTGCAGCGATGGCACCTTCAATGATCTGCCCACGATCTACCGCGCGCGATCGTGGGGGGTTGATTCTCTCAATATAGTCAGTCGTGGTATCACCGTCCAAAAACGCTTGTTCACGCAGCACAGAGACCAGGAAGTCACGGTTGGTGATTAGTCCTTGAATCCGTGTTGTCTCGAGCACACGTGCCAATCGCAAAGATGCTTCGGTACGCGTTGGTGCATGCACGATGATCTTCGCCAACATCGGATCGAATTCGATCCCCACGTTGCTCCCTGTCTCGATACCCGTGTCATAACGTGCATCAGCGACCTTCGAACGTTCAAATAACAGTACAGGCCCAGCCGTTGGAAGGAAGTCATTCGCCGGGTCTTCACCGTAAATGCGGACCTCCATCGCATGGCCGTTGATCGACAGGTCCTCCTGTGACACTGACAAGGGCATACCCTGGGCAATCAGAATCTGCTCACGTACGAGATCAAGGCCGGTGATTTCTTCTGTGACCGGATGCTCAACCTGCAACCGAGTGTTCATTTCCAGAAACCAGAACTCGTCACCATCCAGCAGGAATTCAACAGTGCCCGCCGAGGTATAGCCAATAGCCTTGGCTGCAGCGACAGCTGCCGCACCCATCTGCTCGCGTATTTCAGGCGTCACGGCCGAAGATGGCGCTTCCTCGATTATCTTCTGATGGCGACGTTGCACCGAACACTCGCGCTCGAAGCAATGAATCGCGTTGCCCGTCGAATCACCCAGAACCTGAATCTCGACGTGACGAGAAGATGAGAGGAATCTCTCCAGGAAGATGGTGTCGTCTCCGAAGGAGGACGCCGCTTCACGTCGAGCCCCTTCTGCCGCCTCTGCCAGTTGCGACTCATCGTCGACGATACGCATTCCTTTACCGCCGCCACCGGCCGATGCCTTCACCAACAACGGATAACCAATCTCCTTACCCAGTGCAATCACATCGGCATCTGCTGACGCTTCAGCTGAGGGGAGCGTCGGAACACCCGCGTCCGTCATCATGTTCTTGGATGATAGTTTGTCGCCCATTTCCGAAATAGCCTTCGGTGAGGGACCGATCCAGATTAGACCAGCATCATCCACAGCTTTCGCAAACGAAGCATTTTCAGAAAGAAAGCCGTAACCCGGATGGATAGCATCTGCTCCGGCTCGTTTTGCCGCCGCGATGACCTTCTCCTGGTCTAGGTACGTCTCAAGCGAACTGGTGCCATCAAGCGAGATCGCTTCATCCGCTTCCGACACAAAAGGCTCGTTAGCGTCGCCATCGGCATAGATCGCGACGGTGCCTATACCCATGTTGTGGGCGGTTCGCATGATACGACGCGCGATTTCGCCACGATTGGCGATCAGGATTCTCTGGATATGATTAGCCATGCTCACATTCTCCAGACGCCAAAGCCCTTGGCGCCTTCTACTTTATTGTTGTGACAGGCAGACAGAGCAATTGCCACATGGTCCCGTGTGTCTCTCGGGTCGATCAGACCATCGTCGGAGATCGCTGCAGTCGCGTAGAGCGCGAGCGATCCTTCCTCCGCATTTGCCTCGACAGCCGCTGCCCGCTTGGCATCGGCCTCATCATCAAATTCGAGGCCTTTACGCTCCGCCGACTTCTTCCCCACAATCGTCATCACACCGGCCATCTGCTTCGGCCCCATGACGGCTATCTTTGCTGTGGGCCAGATGAAGCTGAACCGAGTGCCAAAAGCGCGACCACTCATGCCATAGTTGCCGGCACCATAAGAAGCCGCGGGAATCAAAGAAATGTGTGGGACAGTCGAGTTCGAAACCGCATTGATCATCTTGGACCCATTCTTCGTGATACCACCGCGCTCAAAGTCCGTACCCACGATGAATCCGGTGATGTTGTGGATAAACAGGAGCGGTACATCGATCTGGTTACACAACTGGATAAACTGCGTACCTTTTTCAGCAGACTCTGACATCAGCGGACCATTGTTACCGAGAATGCCAATCGGATAACCATCAATAGAAGCCCAACCACATACCAATGTTGAACCGTAGAGTGGTTTGAAATCCTCAAATCTTGAGCCATCTACGATACGCGCAATCACTTCGCGCATCTCAAACGGTTTAGCCAGGTCCTTTGAGACGATACCCAGCAGGTCCTCGGCATCATAGACCGGCTCATCCGGTGGCAAGGTTGGACCAGGCCCCCACTTACGCCAGTTCAAATGGGAAACCACCTCGCGACACATTCGGATACCGTCGTGCTCGTCTTCCGCCAGGTAATCGCCGAGCCCAGAAACCTGCGTGTGCATCTCTGCACCCCCCAGACTCTCCTCGTCGGTGTCTTCACCCGTCGCCATTTTCACCAGCGGCGGGCTGCCCAGAAAGACCTTAGATTGCTTCTTGATAAAGATGTTGTAGTCACTCATGCCTGGCTGATAGGCGCCACCAGCGGCCGCTCCGCCGAAGACAACCGACACGGTCGGAATACGCATTGATGATAGTTCCGTGATCTCGTAGAACAATCGTCCGCTCTCTGCAAAATGGTTGGTCGATGCCATTAATCGAGGCTTTTCTTTCGGTGCGCCTCCACCGCCTCCACCGCCGCCACCACCACCGCCGGAATTACCGCGAAGGTCGGCACCAGCAGACTCAACAAACTGTACGTAGGGCAACCGATTTTCGCGCGCAAGTTCCAGTCCGCGCATCAGCTTTTTGCTGTTGAAGGCATTGAACGCGCCCGCCCTAACGGATGGGTCGTGCCCCAGGATGACGCACTCGGTGTCGGAGATTACACCGATACCCACGACAAAACCCGAGCCCGTCTTTACGCCTGAATGTGCACCTGCGAGCGGACTAACCTCAAAGAAGGGAGAATCCCGATCCAGCACCAATGAAATACGTTCACGCAACGGTAGCTTGTCGCGGGATCGGAGTCGCGCCATCGCTTCTTCGCCGCCACCTTCTGCCGCCTCCTGATGCAGCACGTCAAGATATGCCAGCAATTCCAGCATGTCTTCACGATTCTGCTGAAATTCCTCGGACCGAGTGTTGAGATGGGATTGGATGACCTGCATATGATGCTTCCCGATGGGTCTCTAAAAAAATGCACCGCAATGCTATCGAAGCTGATCTTGATAAGCTACCGCACCTCACAACAGGATTTCCTATAGCGTTCAATGGCGGACGCTTGCTCTGGCGATATCGACTCGCTACGTTATAGCGGATCACGAGGACCTCATATGAGCACGCCATCTACTACCGCTGTCACTGTCTACGATGAAACGTTTGAGCTGCCTGAACTAACGAAATGGCTCAGTAAAGTGGCAGACCAGGGGTACATCGTCATCCCGGAATGGCTCACCAAGGAAAGGGTGTCCCGGCTCCGACATGATCTCGTCACTGAGATCAACCCCATCCGCGAGCTCATGCGACCGGATCGGACAACCGTTCGCGCGCATAATCTGCTCGGAAAGACCCGTTGCGTCGATGACATTGTCAATGACAGGAGATTGATCGCCCTAGCCCAAGGCGTGCTCGGGCCCATGATTCAGGTTTCTGTTGTCGCCATGTTTGATCTGTTGCCGGGCGCCAAAGCGCAGGGATTGCATCAAGACGATGGCCTCTGGCCGGTCCCCAGACCACATCCCCCCTTTGTGTTCAATGCCGTCATTGCGGTAGAGGACTTTACGTCGGAGAACGGTGGGACCATGCTTGTTCCCGAATCACATAAGTGGGACGACCGGCCAGTCGCCCAGCCACCCGCGGTTGAACCGATTCAGATAGAAATGTCCGCGGGTTCGCTAGTCGCCTGGAACGGTGCTATCTGGCATGGCGGTGGTGAGAATAAGACCAGGGATCAAACGCGCCTCGCACTCAATATCAACTTCAACCTGTCCTACCTGCGCCAACAGGAAAACCAGTACATCGGCATCCCTCGCGAGGAACTGGACAACATGCCGGAGCGCCTGCAGCGTCTCGTCGGATACCAGGGCGGCATTTCTGTCGCAGGTGCAGGAATGGTCGACCTCCGTGATCCCCTTGAGATGCTGAACAAGGTGTCGCTGGGGTATGACGTCAACGGTCCTGATATGCCTCCAATTCGACCTCTAAAGCACACTTGATCACTATCCTCTGGATCGCACCACTAATGTGCAATTTTGCAAGATGCGCACCGATATAAAACACAATTCTGGCTGCTCTACATCAGGATTTTCACAGGGATATCATTTTTTCCTTTAACATCAGTAATTTAAAGAATCTGGCCCGGTGCTTGCTTTAGCCAGACCACAAAGTCATTGTGACCCTTCGAACATGCCAACAAGGACGTTGGCCTTTAACGTGTTACCTAGAGGTACCTGCAGAGGGACAACTGGCCTGGTTGACGTTAAAACCAAACCAATCGACAGAATTCTAGCCCCCCTATAGAAGACTGTTGGTAAGGTCGAGGGCCCCCAGTTTACTGGGGGCCCTCATTTTATCCGGGGCTTACTCTC
>Ga0208624_1000310_pt1 | contig 25305 bp, 27 predicted proteins | sample Knorr_S23_td_DCM_FD_185607 | JGI IMG/M metagenome (GOLD analysis project Ga0208624, IMG submission 185607) | Marine microbial communities from Southern Atlantic Ocean transect - Knorr_S23_td_DCM_ad_71m_LV_A (SPAdes) (version 2) | ecosystem: Environmental > Aquatic > Marine > Oceanic | place... | reverse complement strand
TTTTCAAGATTTTTATAGTTATCAATTTTTAGAGAGTTTAAAAACATAATAAGTATTCAAAATAAAACATTAATTTTGGGATTCAAAAAATTATTATGGCAACATTTAATAGGAGAGGATACAAAAAAAGCAGATCAAACAATGCTAATAAATCAGATAAAAGCCAAACAGCTGAAGTATTTGATACACTAGACTCAACTGCAAATAAATCAGAACAGTGGATATTAAAAAACCAAAATAAAATTTTTATAGTTATTGCTGCAATATCTATCTCTGTCTTATCATATCTAGGATATGAGAGATTAATTGCTGAGCCCAAAGAAAGAGAGGCTGTAAGTGAACTAAATAAGGCTCAATACTTTTTTGAGATGGCTCTTGTCTCTAATGAATCAGATTCACTTTTTAGACTTGCACTAAATGGTGGAGAAGGTAAGTACGGTTTCTTGGATATTGTTGATGAATATTCTGGAACAAAGGCTGCGAATCTTGCTAATTACTCCATTGGCATGTCTTATTTAAACCTTAAAGAGTATGACAATGCAATAATTTATTTAGAAAAGTTTAAATCAAATGATATTCTTCTTCAATCAATCTCTCTAGGAACTATAGGTGACTGTTTTTCAGAACTTAATCAACCAGATGAAGCTTTTGAATATTATCAAAAAGCATTTAAACATAACGAGAATATATATACAACTCCAAAATATTTATTTAAAGCTGCACTTATTGGGTCAGAAATTGGAAAATATAAATCTTCAATTAATTTTTTAAATAGAATAAAGGAAGATTATCCAGATTCATATGAATCAAGTTTAGTTGATGTTCAATTAGGGAGAATAGAAAATTTAAATAACTAAAATGTCTACTAAGAAAGCTGGTAAAAATTTAACTAGATCTTTTAAAATTAGTAATCCTGAGAAAATCAAAATCGCATGTGTTATATCAGAATGGCACAGTGAAATCACTGAAAATCTTTTTATTGGTGTTAAGAATAAATTAATGATGCATGGTTTAATTGAGAAAAATATACATGAAATTCATGTTCCTGGTAGTTTTGAACTAATTTTTGGAACTAAAACCTTAATCAATAAAAACTATGATGCAATAATATCTATAGGTTGTATAATAAAGGGTGAGACAAAACATTTTGATTTTATTTCTGATGCTGTAATCAAAGGAATTAAAGATTTAAATGTTTTATCTGATACTCCAATAATTCTCTGCGTAACAACTGACAATAATATTCAACAATCTATAGATAGGAGTGGAGGTAAGTATGGAAATAAAGGTGAAGATTCAGCAGAAGCTGCTTTAAAAATGATTTTAATTAACTCTAAATAAATAATTACTTGTTTAAATTAAATAAACATAGAAGATTCAATTATACACCTAGATATTTTAAAGGCAAGGAAGGTATTCCAACAAGCTTTGAATCAAAATTTTCTAAATATAGAGATACATATAATTCAATTGACATTGGGCAAAAGTGGAAAGATGAAAGACATAAAATGCGAAATAGGAAAAACAGAGGAGTTAATATGACGTTAATCCTAGTTATTGTTTTTTTAATTTTGGTATTTTTATATATCATTGATTTTGATCTAACAATTTTCCAAGTTAATTAATGCCTGATATAATTAAAATTTTAACACCTGAAGTTTCTAATAAAATAGCTGCTGGTGAAGTAGTTCAAAGACCATCATCCGTTCTTAAAGAACTTTTGGAGAATTCAATTGATGCAAACTCATCAAAGATTAAAATCATCATAAAAAATGCTGGTAAAAACTTAATTCAAGTTATTGATGACGGTATAGGTATGTCAAGAAATGACATGTATAAATCTTTTATAAAGCATGCCACCTCAAAAATCAACAAAATCGATGATGTTTTTTCAATTAATTCAATGGGATTCAGAGGCGAAGCCTTAGCTGCAATATCATCCGTCTCAATGATTGAGATGTCTTCTGCAAAATTAAATGAAAATGATGGCTATTTTATTGAAATTAATGGTGGTAAAGTTATTACTGAAAAAGAACTAATTGGAAATAAAGGTACTTCTGTAAAAGTGCAAAATCTTTTTTATAACGTTCCAGCACGAAGAAATTTTTTAAAGTCAGACTTTGTTGAATTAAGGCACATAATTAATGTATTTAATAGCATTGCTCTATCAAATAATGAAATAGAATTCTCATTTATTAATAATGATGAAGAAATATTTTACTTAAAAAAAGAGTCACTGAAGAAAAGAATTATATCAATCTTTGGAGAAAAAATTCGTGAAAATCTTATACCAATATCTGAAGATACTCAGATAGCTAATCTTAAAGGGTTTATTCTTAAACCTGATTTTGCGAAAAAATCTAGAATAAATCAATATATTTTTGTAAACAATAGGTCAATTAAAAGTCAGTTTATTAATCATTCTATTTCTTCATCATTTGATGGCCTTTTAAGAGATGGATATTACCCCGGTTATTTTTTATTTATAGATATAGACCCAACTAAAATCGATGTAAATGTCCATCCAAATAAAACTGAGATAAAATTTGATGATGATCAAAATCTTTATTCAATAATCAATTCAGCAGTAAAACATTGTCTTGGTATCTATCAAGTTAGTCCAGTATTAGACTTTGATAAAGACCCTTCAATGGATGTATCTTATTCCCAAATAAAAACTAATCCTAAAATACCAAGCATTGAAATAGACTCAGATTTTAACCCCTTTCAAATTTTTAATGATGATAAAGTTGAAAATCTTTTTTCTGAAAAATCTCAAAAAAAAATTGAATCTGATATTGAACTTGAAGACAAAAAATTTGTTAAAATTTTTCAAATTTTTAATAAGTATATAGTTAGTGCTAGCACTTCCTCATTAATTATTATTAATCAAAAACTGGCACATCAAAGAATATTATACGAAAGCTTTTTAAAATCTATGTTTGATAGTACTGAAGATATACAAAAGCTTGCATTTCCGTATGAATATAGTTTATCCAAGGAACAAGCTGTTCTATTTAAAAAAATCGACTCTGAATTTAAATCTCTGGGATTTGAATATGAGTTATACGATACCCAATTAAAGATTTTATCAATACCTAACCAGCTAAAAATGAATTCCATTGAGGACATTATTGATAATATTTTAAATGATGAATATGATCTTGATGAATCAAATAGCTTGAGTAATTCAGATTTTTTTGCAAGAAAACTTTCAAAGAGCTCATCAATTAAATCAGGAAAAAAATTAAATTTAAATGAGCAGGAGTTTATTGTTAATCAACTTTTTTCATGCAAGGAACCAAATCTATCTCCTGATAATAAACAAATATTTGTTACTTTGAGTAAAAACGATATTGAAAATATTTTTTAATGGGTAGAATCAGTGAAATAGTAAAACATTTAATTATAATCAATGTCATATTTTATATTGCTTCACAAGTTTTGGGTGACTTTATGTATGACTTATTTGCTATGCACTACCCAAAAAATCCAGACTTTATTTTGTGGCAACCATTAACTCACATGTTTATGCATGGAGATACCACTCATATTCTATTCAATATGTTTGGACTCTGGATGTTTGGTACTCCTTTAGAGCAGATGTGGGGTAAACAGAAATTTATATTTTATTATTTGTCTGCTGGATTAGGAGCTGTTTTAATCCAAACATTAGTATATCACTATGATGTTATAGCAGTTAGTCAAATTTTGTTAGAAAATGGCCTTACTAAACTAGATGTAAACTCTTTTTATGAAACTGGTAGACTTAATAATTCAATAATTCAATCTGTTGGAGAGGAAAGATTATATTCTAGTATTCAATCTTTTAGAGCCGTAATGGTTGGTGCATCTGGTGCTTTATATGGAATCTTAGTTGGCTTTGCCATGCTTTTTCCTAATGTGCAATTAATGCTATTGTTTCCCCCGATTCCAATAAAAGCAAAATTTCTAGTGCCTCTTTTAATTTTATTTGACCTATTTTTTGGTTTTACATCATATTCTGTTGGGCCTATAGCTCATTTTGCCCATATTGGCGGAGCAATTACTGGATTTGTTATGATGTGGTATTGGAAAAAAAATCAGTTCAATAATAAAAGATGGAACTAGGATATAAGCATTTCATAAATCAGCCAGTTTTTAAAAAAATTATAATTATCAATATTGTAATTTTTTTACTACCATTAGTTTCTAATACATTTCTGTTTCTCTTTAATCTTGAACAAATTAATATTATTCAATTTTTTGATCTTCATCCAAATTTTGATCAAATTATTAGTAGTCCATGGACTATAGTAACTTATTCCTTTTTCCACATTGATTTTTTTCACATTTTTTGGAATATGTTGATTCTTTATTTAGTATCAGATTATTTTCTTTCATTTTTAAATAATAAAAAATTTCTTGAAATTTATTTTTACGGGGCTATTTCAGGTGGGTTGTTATTTATATTTTCATATAATATTTTTCCAGCTTTTGAAAATTCTTTTTCACCTTTAATTGGATCATCTGCGGCTGTATACTCTCTTCTTATATTTGTCTGTGCATATTTTCCTAATACAATTATTAATCTAATTTTTTTTAATGTAAAGCTTAAAAATTTGGGCTTATTCTATGTCATTTTGAGCTTAATTCAAATACCATTTAGTAATGCTGGTGGAAATATAGCACATCTTGGGGGTGCTATTTACGGATTTTATTATGCAAAAAATTACGATACTTATAAATCTACCCTTGATATTTTTTTTAAAGGTTTTAAAAAAATTAATATGAAGCCTAAAAATAAAATTGATAATCAGGTTGAAATTGACAAAATACTAGACAAGATTAGTAAATCCGGATATGAAAGTTTATCAGAAAAGGAAAAGGAATTTCTTTTTAAAAACTCAGATAAAAACTAAACATTAGTTATCCTTTTCTTAATAAAAATGAAAACTTGCCAACCTAACAATAAAAATAAGAAATGAGGTAAATATGACCTAGGTTTACCTTCAAAACCAATAGTAGTAAAAACTCTATCCCATCTAAACTTCCAATTACTGATACCTTGAAATAAACCATCAATACTCATCCAAATAAAAACTGGTTTACCTAAAACATGGTCAAATGGAACATAGCCCCAAACTCTTGAGTCTTCTGAGTTGTATCTATTATCTCCCATCATCCAGTAGTAGTCTTGTTTAAAAGTATATTCATTGGATATTTCATTGTTTATATAAATATTATTATCTATAACTTCAATATTATTATTCTCGTAATCTCTAATTATCTTTTTATATATAGGTAATTCATCTATTGACAAATTAATTTTATCACCAGCTTTAGGAATATATATTGGTCCTAGTTGATCATTATTCCAGTTGTATCTATTATTGCCTGGGAAGAAGATTGAATTTGATAAATTTGTTTTTTCAACCATTCTATATATTGTGTCAAACTCATTAGAAATTTTAATTTTATTTGCATCGTTAAAAGTAAGACTGATCTCTTTTTCATTATCAATTATCTCTCTAATATCAAGGTTTAACTCTCTTACCTTGTTGATTGGAATACCCTGATCAGCTGTGTATATAAGATATTCATTTTCATTAGTATTTGAAATACTCAAAATATATTCTTTTAACCTTGCATATGATTCTTGAGATAAATTTCTTATAACAAATCTCCTGATAAAACCTTCTATATCAAGTTCTTTGAGTTTACTTGATGAAACTCCATCTTTAGAGTAGATTTTATAAGTATATAAAGGCTTTGCTCTGTCAGGTAGCTTATTTTCCTGACCATTTAAATAAACTATGCCATCTCTAATCTCTAATGAGTCTCCTGGGACTCCAATTGCTCGTTTGACATAGTTAGATTTCTTGTCTCTTGGTTTAATAACACCTTTTTCCTTTACAAAAAACTGTCTAACAGTATCAGCAGGCCAATTAAAAACCACAATATCATTATTCTTAATTTCCTGAAAACCTGGAATGCGAATATATGGAAGCTGAGGCTTTTTTAAGTATGATCTTGTTTTAATTATTGGTATAGTGTCGTGAACCATTGGAAAAGAAATAACTGTTGATGGTATTCTTGCACCGTAATGAAATTTACTTACTAATAAGAAGTCACCTACTCTTAATGTCTTCTCTAGTGAGCCTGTAGGTATAACGAAAGGTTGAAGAAAATAGTTGTGAACTATAGTAGCTATGACAACAGCAAAAACAAGAGATCCAACAGATTTCTCAAAATTTGAGAAAGAAATATCATTAATATATTTTGTTCTTTTACTTATATAGCTAATGTAATACAAATATAAGCCAAGGGTTATTATAACTAATACTCTATCTAATTTTGAATTATGGTTAAACCGTTTAGTTAGTTCAACCCAAATAACAGATATCATTATAAGATTAATAACTGGGATAAATACCAAAATTATCCACCATCTCGGTCTTTTTATTATCTCTAATAGACTAATGATATTATAAAAAGGAACAATAGATTTCCAAGATGAAATACCCGATAGCTTAAAAAGCTTCTGAGTACCACCGAATATTATTAAGTTATAACATAGAAAGAAAATTAACCACTCAATTAGGCTCATATTAGTCTAAATTAATTTTAAATTTGATTCCAGCACTTTGAGAAAAATCAAAATAATGATTTTCTATATATGGTTCAAATGATAAATCCTCGCTGACATTAAATTGTAGTAAATGAGCACCAACATTTGCGTCAATAATATTCAATACGTATGTTCCGATAAGAAACATGAAAGAAAAATCTTTATATCTTCTATGAAATTTCATTCCCTCAAGTAATTTTTCATTTTCGGGAATTATTTCAATATATTCATCATCAAAATATCCAGCAAGCCTTCTCTTATAGGCTGTTCGATATTTTTTCATTTCCTTGTTATTGTAGTTATAATAATACGCAGATGCACCTAATCCACCATAAATTATAGGAATCATCCAATACCTTCTTGTGTAGATTTGACCTAATCCAGGTATTACAGAGGAGTAAAATGCAGCTTTAGAGGGAGTCAGAGGGTCGTTAATCAATTTTAATTTTCTCGGACTAATGTAAGTTGAATCTGTAATAGATTGACTACATAAATTTGTAGTATAACATAGAATCATTAACAAGATTACTTTTCTCAATTTGATATTTTTTTAAGAATTGAGTAGAGTTCATTTATGCTCTTAAAACTAGTCGAAAGTGTGACTTTACCTTTATTATTTTCTTTCAAGGTTACTTTAGAATCAAAAAGTCTTTCAAATTTGTTCGTTGCGTCTATATAAATTTTTGATACATCTGAGTTGGAGTAATTAGAAGTTAAATTTTTATTTCCTTTGACAATTTTCTCAGTTTGTCTAACAGATAATTTAGATGATATGATTTGCTCATAAATCTTTATCTGTAATTTTTTATCATCAATATTAATTAAGGCTCTTCCATGGCCCATAGTTAAAAATCCATCCCTGATGCCTGATTGAATAATTGGATCTAGTTTTAAAAGTCTTACATAATTGGATATAGTTGATCTATCTTTACCTACAAGTTTAGATATAATATCAATATTTAAGTTATATTCATTAATTAATCTTTCGTATGTAAGTGCAATTTCAATAGGGTCAAGATCAACTCTTTGAACATTTTCAACTAGTGACATTTTTAATAAGTCGGAATCATTTTCAACAGCCTTTACATAGCAAGGTATTGTGTCTAAATTAGCTATTTTTGAAGCACGATATCTTCTTTCACCAGATACAATTTCGTACTTATCATCATTAATTTTTCTAACTGTAATTGGCTGAATAATCCCCAATTCTTTTATTGAGACAACAAGATTATCAATCTCTTTAGTATCAAAATTAGTTCTTGGTTGATTTGGATTAACATGAATCTTGTTTAAAGATAATTGAGAGCTATTAATCTTATCAGTCTTTTTAAAAGATAAATCTGAATTATCAGTATCACCTAATAGTGCATTAAGGCCTCTTCCTAGTACTTTTTTTTGTTTTTTTTCAGACATTTAATTTCTATTTACAATTTCATCTGCTAAAGAGAGATAATTTTTTGTTCCTTTTGATGACACATCGTAAGTAATAATATCTTTCCCAAAACCTGGAGCTTCCCCTAATTTAATATTTCTCTGAATAATAGTATCAAACACAATATCTCCAAAGTGTTTTCTTACTTCTTCAACAACCTGATTTGATAATCTTAATCTAGAATCAAACATTGTAAGCAATATACCCTCAATATCTAAGTTTTTATTGTGAATTTTCTGAACACTTTTAATTGTATTTAATAATTTTCCGAGACCTTCTAATGCAAAATATTCACATTGAATTGGTATTAAAACTGAATTTGAACTTGTAAGAGCATTTAGAGTTATTAGACCAAGAGATGGAGCACAATCAATTAATATAAAGTCATAAAGGCTTTTAATATCATTAATTTTTTCCCTTAATTTATACTCTCTTTCTTCTTCATCCACAAGTTCAATCTCAATACCAACAAGATCGATACTAGACTGGATAAGATCAAGATTAGGAGATTCACTTTTTTTTATTACTTCAGATATTTTTTTTGTTCCTGATATAACTTGATAAAGTGATAAATCTTTATCATTTGGATCAAAACCTAATCCAGAAGATGCATTTGCTTGTGGGTCAGCGTCTATTAACAAAACTTTTTTTTCCAAAACACCAAGTGAGGCTGCCAGATTAACAGATGTTGTCGTTTTACCAACACCTCCTTTTTGATTAGCTATTGAAATTATTTTTCCCATTAATTACTCATCTTTAGATTGAAATTCAATAATAAAAATATCTTCATTATCTTTTTTTAGGTTATATTCCTCTCTAGCATAATGTTCAAGACTATCTATATTATCAAGCTTTTTGATAAGTGATCTATCTTTAAGTATCTCTTCATTGAGAGCATTTCTTTTATTTTTTAGCTTTTTAATTTCCCTATTTAACTCTGCGTGTATCAACAATGAGTTAGTGTCTAAAAAAGTCATCCAAATTAAAAATGCTACAGAAATGATTAAATATTTGAAAAAAGATTTTTTAATTAAAACTTTAAGTTTTAAAAAAATTTTGTTCATTACTCTGTAATATCGTTTTTTATATAAACTTTTGAGGGGATAATTTTAAAAATACCTTTTTTCTCAACCCCTACATAAAGGTAACCATCAGGGCCTTGTACAACTTCTCTTACCCTTCCAACCCTGTCTAAAAGCTTTTCTCTTTTATAAACATAGTTTCCTATCAACTCTATTCTCTCTAAATACCTAAATCTAAGAGATCCAACAAATAGATTTCCTTTCCATTCATCATATACATCTGAGGTCAGCATAACCATTCCGGAGGGAGCAATTGATGGAGTCCAAAAATATGTTGGGGATTCTGTACCTTCTAAAGAAGTAAGATTTGTAAATGAAGTTCCATTATAATTGATACCGTTTGAAACTATCGGCCATCCATAATTTCTTGTCAATAATGGTTCTTCTCTAATACTATCTCTTTCACGAATTATATTAATTTCATCTCCGCCTCTTGGGCCATGTTCATGCAAAATAATATCTCCAGGCTCATTACCAAAAATTATACCCTGAGGATTCCTGTGCCCATAACTCCAAACAGCTTTTTTTGCATTTTTTACATTGTAAAAAGGATTGTCTTTAGGTATTGTTCCATCTAGATTAAGCCTATACAATTTACCACCATCTTTAGTCAAATCTTGAGGGTAGACATCCCTCCCAGCTCTATCTCCAACTGTGAAATAGACATATTTATCATCAACTAAAATCTTTCCTCCATAATGTCTATATTGATCCGAGTCAGGACTTGCCTTGTACAATAGTTTTAAATTAGAAAGTTTAAAATTATTATAATTAGCACTGTAAAGTGCTGTATTGGAGTCTTTGGTATTACTTGAACTATTGCTAGTTGTTAAGAATATTCTATTATTTTTATCAAAATTTTTATCTACTTCAACATCAAGCAGACCACCTTGTCTATTTTCAACGACTTTAGGAACACCATCAACAGCAGTCTTCTTATTATCCTTTACATGATATAATATACCTTTTTTGTCGGTAATTAAAATCTCATCTTTATTGATAAATGATATACCCCATGGGATATCAATCCCATCCACAATCTTTTCTAAATATATCTTGGACTCATCTCCAATCTCAATAAATGGTGGGTTTTCTGATTGAGCACATGAAAAACTTGTGCTAAGGAAAATTAGAATTATATAAATATGTATGTTTTTCATAATTTACTCGAATTTAAAATAATTTAATCACTCAATAAAGTTTTTTTTATATCAAGTCAATTAAACTAACATTTTGATAGTTTCTTTTTAAATATTTTAATGTTTTTTCCATTAAGTCCCCCATTGATCTACATTCTAAAAATGAATTTTCATTAGTAAATTTAAATATCTCTTTTTTGAGATTTACCACGTTTTCTTTAATGCTTACTGTATCATCTTTCATTATACCAATTAATAGTTTCATCCTTTCATCTGATATAATAAGTCTTCTTGATATGGTTGACCTCTCCTCAATTTTATATTGAGTTATTGAATCAGTCTTAAGTTTAGCTCTAACTATGTCCATCATTGCTTTATTCTCTTTAAAAAATTGTGGTCTATAAACTGAAAACTTACCTTCAAAACATTGTTGGTCAAAATCAATTGCACGAATTTTATAAATTACTTGGTCAAAGTCATGAATTGGAATAACTACATAATTGTATGATCTCATATCTCCGAGAAGTCTTATCATACATCTTTCATTGAACTTTACATATTCTTTTGCAATTTGTGCCTTTTGTATTTCTGAACATTTTGGTAAATAATCTTGTATAAAAATATCGCCAGGAATACCAGCTATATGTTCTTCTACTAGTGATGAATGATTAACAAGAAAATTAAGATTTCTTGGAGAGAGCATATGTTCAAATTCAATCCCATAAACTCTGGAAGCGTCAGTTTTTTTTATATAGAAATATGTAAAATTATCGTTCACAATATTTCTTATTTTAACTCTAAACGGCTTAGAGTTTCCAAATGTACAATAGTCAACTGAGTCTATAGATAGATAAGGTATTGATGATGGATTTCCATCAGAATGTAATAATGTGTAAATAATTTTAAGATTGTTGTCAATTTCTAATCTTTCACTCTCATTAAAAATAAGTCTAACCCAAAGTGTATCTTTATTCTTTTTATCATAAAGGTTAATAGAATCTGAAAATCTTAATAAATCATCATAAGAGATAACATCATCTATCCATCTATCATGAGTTTTTAAAAAATCTTCTAATTTTTCTGATATTTTGAAGAATGGCTTCTTCTTTGATATAAGTTTTTTATTATCAAACATTAAATAAATATACAATAAACCTTCAAAGTCGGGATGACAGGATTTGAACCTGCGACCCCACGCACCCCATGCGTGTGCGCTACCGAGCTGCGCCACATCCCGAAAAAATTAACTTGAAAAAATCAGCAATACAATACTGAAATATTTTTAAAAAACATACCCTATTTACAGATTATTTTTAGTTAATTTTTTTTGTCTTTAATTTTGAGTTTCTGCATAAATTGCAGCTTCTTCAAAAATAGCAGTTGGATCAACATAACATGTTGTGCTTGCAATCTTATCTTCATCCCAAACCCATCTACAATGACAAGGATAATAATATTCTTTTCCAGTTATTATAGATGTTGCAGACCAAACAAAATCATGGAATGTCTCAACAGTTCCGTCAGTAAATGTTCCGGTGTAAACTTTCCTGTCATTATGTTTTATGTCTTCAAAAATTAAAGAGTGTGAATTATATCCATCTATAATTCCATCAACATCAAATTCAAGATTGTTAAAATAATGTTTACCATCTTGAGTAAAATAATCTCTAGCAATATCAAAGTTTCCTGCTAGATATGAATCTGCTAACTTAACTACGATTTCTGATTTTTCATCGTTATCTTGAAAAAAACCTGCAATGTTTTCTTCCAGATTACAAGAAACTAAAACAAGTACTGTAAATAATAAAAAAATTCTTTTCATATGATTTATGATTAAATATTGTTTGTAAAGTTAAAAAAATGAATTTATAAGTCGGGGTGGCAGGATTCGAACCTGCGACCTCCGCGTCCCAAACGCGGCGCGATAACCGGGCTACGCTACACCCCGAAAAAGAATTGCAAATATAAGCTTAATTAAATTCTTGCCAAATTATTTGGAATAAACACCTAAACTGAAACAGGTGACATTATTTTGATGTCATTATATTTAATTTGTCCTCTTATAACTGAGGATATATTTGCCATTAAAGCATTTATCACAGGAAGTTTTAACTGACTTTTTGAATAAATCATGCTTACCTCTCTTGCAGGTGCAGGATCTTGAAAAGGGATTATATTTTCAATATTTTTTTGGGACAGATTATTTGAGTGCAAATATGGAATTATAGTCATCCAAGGTCCATTGTTTGATAGGTTGATCAATGTTTCGAAGCTTCCACTCTTTAACTCATATTGTTTATTAATGTCTTCTAATGTGCATAAATTTAATACTTGGTTCCTAAAACAATGTCCATCTTTCAAGATTAATAAATCACCATTAGACAAGTCATCAACTTCTAGATATTTATTACCTGACAAATGATGATGTTTGGGGACATAAGCAACAAATGGTTCATAATATAATGGACTTTCTATGATTTTTTCATTGTTTAATGGAGTAGCAGCGATAGCACAATCTATAGAATTATCTTCTAACTTTTTAATAATTGTTTCAGTATTCAATTCCTCGATTTTTAAATCCACACTTTTATGTTTTTTAGTAAAAATGTTAAGAAAAAGAGGTAGTAAGGTGGATGAGACAGTGGGAATTATCCCAACTTTTAGAGTTCCTCCAATAGTACCTTTTTCCTCTGATATAACATCATTCATTCTTGTGGACTCTTCAATAATCCTCCTTGCCTGAGTTAAAACTTTTTCACCTACTTCTGTAACTTGTAGTGGCTTAGTTGACCTATTAAAAATAGTGATACCAAGTTCTTCCTCGAGTTTTTGAACTTGCATGCTTAAAGTAGGTTGAGTAACAAAACACTTTTCTGAAGCAGTAGTAAAATTTCCATGCTCAGCAACAGCAAGTGTGTATTTTAATTGAGTAATTGTCATTATAAGTTTAATTTATATTTTTTCAAAACTAAATAAAATTTTATTATTTAAAATTAAAGAAATGTTAAATACTATTATTGCTTATGTATTTATATTTGATTTTTAATTAAATCTTTTGAAAAAAAATATTTTTGGTCAGACAATCTTTCTAAAGAGATTAATTATTGGTTTTGTTGGCCTTATTACTCATAGAACCTTTAGGAGTAAAAGATTTGAAATTAAAGGTTCAAAAAATTTAGTTAATCTTCCTAGCACTAACGTACTTTTTGTCAGTAATCATCAAACTTATTTCTATGATGTTATTGCTATGTTACATGTATTCAATTCATCTGTCAAAGGACGAATTGACTCAGTGAAAAAACCAAAATATCTTATAAGCCCCAAAACAAATCTTTATTACATAGCATCTTTAGAGACAATGAAAAAGTCTGTTATTACTAAATTATTAACATATGCAGGGGCTGTTTTAGTTCAAAGAAGCTGGAGAGACTCTGGTGAGTCTGTATCAAGAGATATTAGATCAGAAGATCCTGATAAAATTAAACTTGCTCTTAAAGATGGATGGGTTATAACCTTCCCTAGAGGTACTACAGATAATTCAAAACCAATTAGAAAAGGTACTGCACATATAATAAAGAACAATGATCCTTTAATAGTCCCTATTAATTTAATTGGTTTCAAGGACGTCTTTCAAAGGAATGGACTGAAAGTTATCAACAGAAAGAAATTTTTTTCTATTGAAATAATGAAGCCACTACAAATAGATATGACTAAAAAATCAATCGAGGAAATTACAATGGAGTTAGAAAAATTAATTAATTAGAAGTAAAAATTTAATCTTCAGATATATTAATTTCCATGCAACCAATTCTCATTCCAGATGCTCCTGAAGGCTGTGATACATAGTCATCTGCACCGTTGTGGATTATTACTGCCTTATTTAGTATGTCATTTTCTTTTTCACAACCAATACACCATAAATCAGTAGCAAATTTCATCATACCATGACCAATACTATCAACTTCAAAGTTACCAACAGCTCCTAGATGAAATCCATCAGGGTCACCCCACTTACTATGTTTTGTTCCATAAGGGTTCCAATGCCCTCCTGTGCTCAAGCCATCTTCCGAAGAACAATCTCCATTTTCATGAATATGTAGTGCTTTGTTGCCGGGCTCAATTCCATAGGCATGTGCCTCAAGGTAAACCGAATCATTTTTTTGAGTAAACATAACAGTTCCAGTAATGGGAGAGTTATTCAATGGTTTAATCGTTTTTTTTATTGAAATTACATCTTCTTTTTGATCACATCCAAATGATATTATTAAAAGGAAAATTATAATTAATTTTGATATAAAATTTTTCATAAAACAAATTTAAAATATTATATGTTTAAAAGAAACTTTTTTAAAATATATGTACTCCTATGGTTCATAACTGGTTGTAAAATTTCTTATAAGACATATGAATTTGAAAAAGCTCCTGAAATATTAAAGCCAGATTACAGTAAAAGTGAAAGCTGGGCAGTTATTCCAGGAAAAATTCCAAACTTAATTTTAGACTTCTACGATAAAAAGAAAGAAATGAAAGATGCAGATGTTTTTTATATATACCCTACTTTAATTGATGGAAAAGATTTGAAGGCCTGGAACTCGAATATATGGGATCGACATATAAGAAATGATGTTTTAAATAGACCAGTAAAGTATCAAGCATCTGCATGGATTGAGTCTGGAAACTTATATGTCCCATATTACAGACAAGCACATTTGAGAGTTTTTAATAAAAAATTTGAAGCTGATGGGAAAAAAGCTTTAGACCTAGCATACAATGATTTAAGAGATGCATTCATTTATTTTATTGAGAATTACAATAATGGCAGGCCATTTATTATAGCCTCTCATAGTCAAGGTACGTTGCATGCAAAAAGACTTATTTCGGAGTTTATTGATGGTAAAAAAATTCAAAAAAAATTAATTGCCGCTTACTTAGTTGGATGGAAAGTTGATCCAGATGAGTTTGATAATTTAAAGCCTATGATTACTCCTGATGAGATTGGAGGTTTTGTTGCTTGGAATACATACAAGATTAACAAATACCCGAGAAAAAATACTTACGAAGAATATTTTAGAGGAGGTGTAACATCAAACCCTATAACTTGGGATAAATCAACTGAGACAGATAAAAGTTTACACAAAGGACTCCTCTACAGAAACTTGAAAATTTTTCCAAAAAGTTTAAGTATTAAGGTTATCGACGGTATGGTTTGGTCGACAGTTCCAAACCTACCAGGTAAACTTTTTTTTAGTGCAATCAAGGATTATCATTTTGCAGATATTAATTTGTTCTGGGTAGACATTCAGAAAAATGCTAAATTAAGAGTTAAGCAATGGTTTTTAAAAAATAATTATTAAATTTCAGGTGTAAAAAATTAAAATTAAAACTATGCCCTCAAAAAATAATTCAAGAAGAAAATTTATCAAAAACTCGGCTATTGCTTCATCTTTATTTATAGTTCCAAGACATGTATTAGGTGGAGAAGGTTTCACTGCACCAAGTGACAAAGTAAATATCGCAGGTGTAGGACTCCATGGTCAAGGTCAATTTGATGTTAGTAGAACAGCAGAAAGTAAATATGCAAATATCGTTGCATTGTGTGACGCTCATCCGAATGCAAATGGGTCTCTTGCAATAAGAAATAAATTCCCTGATGCAGAGTTTTATATCGATTACAGAGAAATGATTGATAAGAATAAAGATATAGATGCTGTAATTGTAACTACACCTGATCATACACATGCTAATATTGCAGAGTTTGCAATGTTAAGAAATAAACATGTGTATGTACAAAAACCTCTAGCTCATAATGTTAAGGAGGCAAGATATTTAACTTTATTAGCCAAAAAACAAAAAGTTGTGACTCAGATGGGAAATCAAGGTTCATCTAATCCTGATCAGAAAATTATTCAGAAATGGATTAAAGATGGCAAAATTGGGAAAGTTGATAGTGTTGATGGTTGGACTGATAGACCAGTATGGCCTCAAGGGAATAATTTATCTAATCCAGATAATTCAAAAAAACCTGAAGGAATGGATTGGGATTTATGGGTTGGTCCAGAAAAAAATAATGGTTATATACCAGGCCTTCACGCGTTTGATTGGAGAGGATATTGGGATTATGGAACAGGCTCACTCGGAGATATGGGATGTCACTTAATGGATGTTCCTATAAAAGCACTTGGTTTATATGACCCCTACAGTGTAGAGGCGAGTATCTCTAGACTGCCATATGTAAGGTCGTATACACCTGCTGATGTATCCAGTTCCTCAGTTCCAGCTAGCTCAATTGTAACATACAGATTTAATCCATCTAAATTAAATGACTCAAAGGTAAAATTTACTTGGATGGATGGTGGTTTAAGACCATCACAGCCTGATCAAATTAAAGAGGATATTGGTGTAGGAGGAATACTAATATATGGAGAAAAAGGTATTATATCATGTAATGATTATGGTACTAGAGCGAAGTTGTATATTGATGGTGAAGTAGTTGAAACAGGTCAGTTTGATGGAATACCATCAAATTCATTTAATCATTATACATCTTGGGTGGAAGCTATGGTAGATGGCTATGGCAGTGATAAACATAAAAACCTAAATTCTGGATTTGATGTTGCTGGCCCTATCTCTGAGGTTGTTCTTCTTGGTAACGTTGCTGTTAGAAGTGGATTGTTAAAAAGGTCACCAAGAAGTAATGTGTTTATTGGGAGAAAAAGACTTGATTACGATAGTAAAAACATGGTTATTACAAACTTTGATCAAGCTAATCAATTTCTCACAAGAGAGTACAGAAAAGGTTGGGAGCTTAATATCTAATTAATAATAGATATTTTAACTCTTCTGTTTTTTTTCCTTTCGCTTAAAGGGCTGTTTTGATATTTTGGCGAGGATTCACCGTATGCTCTTGTTTCTAACCTATCATAATTGATTCCCTTACTGATAAGCGATTCTTTTACACTTTTCGACCTATTCTTTGAAAGAATCATATTATAATCAATTTCACCCTCAAAAGATGTGTAACCATCTATGTAAATTTTAATATGTAGGTATTCTTTAAGTAATTCGCTAAGATTAAGTAACCTAATGTTCTGATCTTCGTTTATAACAAAGCTGTCAAAACCAAAGAAAATTTCTGAATTATTATTTAAAAAGTTGGATAGAGAAATCGGAAGTTTAGGACATCCACCAAACTCCTTATCTCCTGCCTCATTTGGACAATTATCATTTATGTTAGGTACACCATCATTATCAATATCATCTAATTTACATCCTCCATTGGACTTTGGACCTGCCTCATTTGGACAATTATCAAGGTTATCATTTAAACCATCTCCATCAGAATCAGGACAAGGCTCTCCATTTATTCCAGCACTATTTGGGCAAGGATCAGTCAAATCTGAAATACCATCTCCATCAGAATCAGGACATCCTCCCATGGAATTTAAACCAGGACTATTTGGACATTGATCAGTCAAATCAGAGATACCATCTCCGTCAGAATCAGGACATCCATTCAACTCAGATAAACCAGGAAGATCTGGACATTGATCTTTTTTGTCTGGAACACCATCTCCATCAGAATCACCTTTACCAAAATTAAATTTTATTCCAACTACATGTTGAAGATTACTGTAAGCATTCTTTTCATTTAATGACTTATAACTTATTCCTGTATTTAAAGCTATATTTTTTGAAATTTGAAAATCAATACCAGCTCCAAATGATGGCCCATATGAAGTATTTTTTGAAGCTAAACTAATATCACTCTCACCAAAATTTGACAAACCATATCCAGCATATAAATAAGGATTTGTATCTACACCTAAAAACTTTGATTCACTTGGAAAATTATACTTAACAATCCCATCTAAAGAATAATAGTATAAATCTTCATTTGAAACATTTATATCATTCTCTGAGTAATTGATACCTACTGAAAAGTTTTTAAAAATATACCTCGATAGACTTAAAGTTGGAAGCTTGTAACTTGTCTTGTCTGAATCTTCTGCATTAACAGAATTAAATCCAAACTCAAACAACCATGGATTTTCTTCATTTTGACTATGTAAAGAGCCTGAAAAACATATTAATAGAATTAAAGAGATTGCATGGTTTTTCATGTTGGTATTAAAATATGAAAAAATTTTGTTAATACATAAGATTGAATTATAATTATGAAAATTTAAAATATGAGTAAAAAAATAAGAGTTCTAGTAATTGGTTGTGGAAATATGGGGGCATCTCATGCTACAGCATACCATAATCATGAAGGATTTGAAATATGTGGTCTAGTATCAAGGGGGGAGAGTAAAGATATTTTAAATACCTCTTTAAGTAGTAATTATAAAACTTTTTCAGATTATAAGCAGGCAATAAAAGAAACTAATCCTGATGCAGTTTGTATCTCAACCTATCCTGATACTCATGAGGAAATATCATTATATGCACTCGATAATAATTGTCATATTTTTCTAGAAAAACCTATTGCTGCTGATTTAATTGGCTCAAGAAAGATAATCAGTAAAGCGGAAGAAGTTAATAAAAAGTTAGTAGTAGGTTACATTCTGAGACATCATCCAATATGGAAAGAGTTTATAAAAGAATCAAAAAAATTAGGAAAGCCTGTAGCTATGAGAATGAACCTTAATCAACAAAGTTCTGGTGAAACTTGGGATGTACATAAAAATCTTCTTGCGTCTTTGAGCCCTATTGTTGACTGTGGCGTTCATTATCTTGATGTTATGTGTCAAATTACACAATCAAAACCACTTAGTGTTTCTGCTATTGGAGTTAGGCTCTCAGATGAAATTCCTAAGGATAATTATAACTATGGTCAGCTTCAAATAAGGTTTGAAGATGATTCCGTAGGTTGGTATGAAGCTGGTTGGGGACCAATGATTAGTGAAACAGCATTCTTTGTTAAAGATGTAATTGGTCCTAATGGCTCAGTTTCAATTGTCTCAGACGATGATACTTTTAATAAAGACTCTGATAACATAGAGAATCATACTAAAAACAATTGTCTTAAAATTCACAGTTCTAAACTAGATTCAGACGATAATTTCATATCCCCAAACAAAAAGATTGTCTATAACGAGGATCCTTCACACCAAGATTTATGTGACTATGAGCAAGAATATTTTTACAAATCTATATCTGAAAATATTGATTTGAAGTCTCACATGGAAGATGCATATAAAAGTCTTCAAATCGCTTTAGCTTGTGATGAAGCGGTCAAAAAAGGTAAAACAGTATTCCTAGATTAAAAGAATCTTTCTTTAATTTCTACTACTATAACAATAGCAAAAATTAATGCCAAAGTTCCAATAAATATTCCTCCTACACCCATGTTTTATTTTTTTCAAATTTAATCTTTTTTTTTAATTTTTTTTTGAAATTTGTATTAATTATAAAGTGTATTAATTTTTAAATAAAAAAATAACTAAATATTATAATTTATTACATAATATAATGTATTAAATTACTTATAATTAATTAAAATATATTTTTAATATAATTTTATCAATAAATTAGTGTATATTTGATACATATATAATTATAACATGATTATAACATATTTGCAGACGACCAATGATTCTCAAGCACAAATGTTTATAAACAAGGATAATTCATATGTAGATTTGTGCTCTAGTGTAATTCCATTTGATAAAAGAGATAAGGGCTCTTTAATATTAGCCCTAATAAGCCAAAAGAAAATATCAAAATTGATAGTTCAAAATATCTCCATGTTAGGTCGAAACCAAATTAATGTATTAAATACTATTGATTTTCTTATCAATAATAATGTTTGTCTAGTATCTCAATCAGAACAACTGGAAACTATGGATGAATATGGACGAGTTAAGCAGGATACAATTTTATTCTTGAATATATTTAGATCATTAGCAAATATGGAATATAAAAATCGAAAAGAGTCACATAGATATGGCATTCAACAAGCCAAAGATCTTGGAAGATATAAAGGTGTAGGTGGAAGACAGTTAGAATCTATTGATGAGTTTTTTGAAAAGCCTAAAAATATAAATATTTTACGTCATTTAAAGAGGGGAGAGAGCATCAGAAGAACAGCTAAGCTTGTTGGCGCATCGCCTGGATTGGTTCAAAAAGTGAAAAGATGGGCCCAAGATCATAATAGATTAAGTCAATAATATTTCGATTATCTCATTGTGTCTTATTAAAAATTCATAGTTTTATGTAAATCAATATTTAATTAATCATGAAAAAAATAATATTATTACTAACATTAGGTCTATTTATATCTTGTTCTAATGTTCAAAATCCAGATTATGAAAAAAATCTTGAAATTGCTAAAGAGTGGTTTGAAGTATTTGTAACTGAGGATTTTGACGCTTTAACAGAGTTCTTTGCTGATGAGGTAGAGTATCAAAGTGCATTCTATGGCGGTCCGTTAATGAATAGAGAGGAAACTCTTAACTATTTAAAAGGTTGGCAGGATGCTATGGAAGATATATCCTGGGAAGCTCAAAACTATCTACCAGGTGCGGATCCAGATACTGGAGAGCCCAATGGAAGTGTGAGAATGTATGGGCATTGGTCAGGAACAAATACTGCTTCTGGTAAAAGTTTTAAAGGACTTTGGTATCATTATTTCACATTTAATGAAGATGGTAAGATTATAAATGGAGGTGATTTTGGAGATGCAACTGGTCTTGTTATGGCTGTCGCTCCTGATCAAGAGTAAAATCTATTTACATTTAAATTAACCTCCCTGTATGAATATTGGGAGGTTTTTTTATATTTAAGTTATAAATCAATTTAAAATTATAAATATGAAAAAAATTTTGTTATTAATCGCAACAATTTTATTTGTTGGTTGTCAACAACCTATGGATACTGATGTCATTGGAATTGTTAAAAGTTCTGATGAAAAAACACAAATTATTTTAAGCGATTTAGAAAACTATTTAGCTTATGGAACTGATCAATATGATGCTGAATTACCTGCAAATCTTGTAACTATGGATCTTGCTGGAAATTTTGCAGATCAATCTGTAGATTATGAAGCTTTTCTTGCAGTTGCTGAACAACACCATTCTCTTTTTGATAATATTCAAATGGGACTACCTGGAGGAGATGGTATAGGTGGTCTTCAAACAGTATATTATGATGAGCTTGGAACATGGTCTCACTATTGGGGTCAATGGTCAGGTACTGGAAAATTTACTGGTAATGAGGTTACACAATTTATTCACCTTAACTGGGGCTGGAATGAAGATGGTAAAGTAAATTTCTTTAATGCTAACTTTGATGCAGGTTTTTTTAGAGATGAAATTGCTGCAGCATCAGCTTCTGGTTCAGAATAATTTATCAGTAAATAAAATATTATGAAAAAAATAATTTTATTATTAATGTTAACCGTTTCACTAGTATCATGTGAAACCTCTGTTGAGGTTGATAAAATTGGTGGTGAATGGTTGAGGGAAGGTGCTAGACTTGGAAAAGGATACACTATTGGAGACCAAAAAGATTCTGATTTTGCAAAAAAGTTTATGGATGCATATGAAAATATGGATGCACAGTTAATGGTTGATTTATCTGCTGATATTGTTAAATTCCATCCTGCTGATATAGGTGGAGTTTTTGATGTAGACATGACCAACACTGATTTTATAGTTGAAAGACAATCTAATTGGGATTCAATATCAAGAGATTATATCTTCATAATGCCACTTAATATGGAAGATTCAGAAGGAAGACTTGTAACAACTGCGTTTACAGAAACTCGCTATATTAAAGATGGTTCAACAGAAACAAACATATTCTATGAAAGGTTATACATAAATGAACAAGATCTAATTGCTAGAGTTGTCCAATATAGTAGACCTCCAAATGAATAATTAAATTATACTGATTTAAAAACCCACTTAAAACATAATTAAGTGGGTTTTTTATATAATAGATCCCATACTACCACCGTCAACTCTGATAGATGCTCCATTTGTTCCAGATGCTAGAGGACTTGATAAGTATAAAATTGTATTAGCAACTTCAGAAACAGTCAGGAATCTTGAAAGTAATGAGGAATCTCTAACATCGTTAAAAAAATTTTTTTCAACTTGATCCTTAGTTTTATTCTCTCTTAATGCTGTTTCTTCAAGGAATTTTTTTGAACCCTCGGATAGAGTTGAGCCTGGAACTATTGTATTTACAGTAACATTTGTTCCTTTTGTAAGTTTAGCTAAACCACTTGAATAAACGTTTATTGAAGCTTTAGAAACACTATAGCTTAGAAGATCACTTGGTACGAGAGTAGCACATTCTGAAGAAATAAAAATTATTCTACCCCAATTCCTTTTTATCATTCCTGGTAAAAAATGTTTTGAAAGTTGAACACCACTCATCAAATTTACCTTGAAATGATCGTTCCAATCTTCAACAGTTTCATCATTAAAATCTTTGCCTTTAAATATTCCCACATTGTTTACCAGGATATCAATGTCATTAGGAATATTTTCAATCAAAGTTTTTACTTGAGAATCATCCATAAAGTCAGCTACTAGTCCTGTTACACCATCATTGTTTAAATTACTCAATGCATCTTGAACACTTTTATTAGTCCTACCATTTATTATCACTTTAGCTCCCTCGTTAAGAAAAAGTCTTGCTGTCTCAAAACCAATTCCTTTTGTAGAACCAGATATGAAAACTTTCTTTCCCTCTAAATTTAAATCCATTATTTATTATTGATTAAGTCTACCACTTTTCTAGACCTAGTATTTTTTCTCCAAGTTTTGAAAGCTTAGCTGTTTCGTACTTTTCTTGTTCCCAATTTCTTGGATCCCCTGGGAAAGCATAACCTTCTGGAGCAATTCTATTTTTCCAAGAATTAATCCTCCAATTTACTAAATCAGTATCATCTTCCTGCGCTGGCATCATTGATATGTATTGAGCAATTCTTACTTTATCTTTTGAATTATTAGGTCTAATTCCATGTGGTAGAGTACTGTTAAAAATTAAAAGATCTCCAGCTTCAAGTGAGACTTTAACTATTTTATCTTCTATTCCTGAAATATCAGGTTGAAACTTATTTCTATCATCAGGTTGAGATAATTTCCAAATATCATAATTTTTATAGAGCCACGGAATACATTGGAAGCCCCCCATTTCCTGGTCAGTCTGATCTGCTAAAGCTAGTACTCCTTGAACATTTTGAGGTTTTGTATCAGGATCATAGTCCCAATGAATAAAACCCTTATACTCGAAACCAGGTCTAATGGGAAAATTTAAATTAGCTCTATCGATTGTTGTCCAAAGCTTATCTGTTCCCCATACATCTACAAAAGAGTCATAAACTTTCTTAGTTTGTCTATTATCCCATAACAATTGATTATTGTATACCTCAACCATTCCAGTTCCAGCTAATTCCTTCATTTCCATTTCAGCTCTGGGTTCAGCATACCATGTTGAAGGGTCATTAGGGTCCTTATCATCAAATTCCCATATAAATTCAGCAGTTTTTATTGCTTGATTCCTTGAGACAGCATTCTTAATAACAACATAACCATTCTCTATCCAAAAGTTCCACTGATCAATTGTTAAAACTCTTAAAGTATCACTTGATGCAGAATTTCTTAATTTTTGTATGCTACTTTTAGCTGTTGATGGATTTCCTGGAATATCTTTATGCTTATTGTCAGGTATCATAATTTATACATAAACATTTATTCTGATAAAGATAAAAAAATCACGTAAATTAATGGTTAAATTATCATCTATGAAAAACTTTGATAGAAGAAAATTTATTAAAACAACATCACTTTCAGCAGCATTTGCATCTTCTTCAAATTTGTTCTCTAATAGACTAAGATCTCCCGATCAAAAATATATGGGAGACTTTGCAGCACCAAAACTTGACATAATTAAAATAGCCCTAATTGGTGTTGGTTACAGAGGACAGGGACACATTAAGAGATTTGGTTCCTTTCCAAATACTAAAATAGTAGCAATAAGTGATCTTCATGAAACCAATATATCTAAAAGTCTATCTATAATTGATAATTTAAAAACATCAAAGTCTCATACTAATCCTAAAACCTACTATGGTAATAAAGATAAATGGAGATTAATGCTAAAAGAAACTGATGCAGATATAGTTGTAATATCAACAGATTGGGATACACATGGAATAATGGCTATTGAAACTATGAAAAATAATATGCATGCATTTGTTGAGGTTCCATTAGCAAATACAATTAAAGATTTATGGGAAATTGTTAATACATCTGAAAAATTTCAAAAACATTGCATGATGATGGAAAATGTTAATTATGGAAGGGAAGAGTTGATGTTTTTAAATATATGTAGAAAAGGATTATTAGGTGAATTATACCATGGAGAAGCAGCATATATACATGACTTAAGATGGCAAATGTACGAGGAAGAAATTGGGACAGGTTCTTGGAGAACATTACAATATGAAAAGAAAAAAGGAAATCTATATCCAACCCATGGTTTAGGTCCCGTTTCACAGTATATGAATCTCCTTAGAACAGATGATACTTTTAAAACATTAATATCATTCTCATCCCCAGCTTTAGGTAGGGAAAAATTTGCAAGAGAAAATTTTAAAGAAAATCATAAATGGAATAAATTAAACTATCAAAATGGTGATATCAATACAACAGTTATCAAAACTTACTTGGGAAGAACGATTATGGTTCAATGGGATGAGACTAGTCCAAGACCCTACACTAGATTAAACTTGATCCAGGGAACAAAGGGAATTCTAGCTGGAGGTCCAACTAGAGCTGCTTTTGATAATGGATTTGAAGGATATACTAAAGATGCAGAGGAGTGGATTACTGGTGAAGGTATTGATGCTCTTTATGAAAAATACGATCATCCAATGTATAAACGACTCAATAAAATTACTCAAGACTCTGGTCATGGAGGAATGGATGGAATGATGGTATATAGAATAATTGAATGTTTAAGGAAAGGTGAACCTCTTGATCAGAATGTTTATGAGGGATGTGCGTGGAGTTCATTGATAGAATTAAC